>CESR01087054.1_pt1 | contig 16506 bp, 15 predicted proteins | sample 356351 | NCBI WGS metagenome assembly CESR01 (sample SAMEA2622149, study PRJEB7988) | marine metagenome | isolation source: saline water (ENVO:00002010), including | reverse complement strand
CCCTCGAAGAACTCCTGGTGCACGAATCACCTTGGTGCGCGACAATTCTCCGTCCAATTGGCGAACAATGCGAAGCACCCGGACTTTCCTCGATTTCTCACCCGGGATGCCATCCAGAATTACTCCAAACACTTCAAAGTAGATTGCGAGGAATTCCAGAGACAACCGTTGAACAGCGTGACCTGAACCAGCTCCGGGATTTGATTGAAGCCCTAAAGTCAGCAAGAGACAAGAGCCCACCAATTTCAGGTAGGACTCACGATCTCGTTGGATGGTTGGCCCAACCAGTGGAGAGGTGGCCAGACTTCACGATTGAAATCATGATGGAGGGGGATAGCTCTGTCGCTGAGAGGCTGGTCCTAAGGAGATCCGGCTTCCACCCAGAATTACTTTGATGCCTGATTACCCGTTCCAAATGCCACCGTTGGGTTCTTGTGCATCTCTGTGCGCGGAGTGTTGCCCGACCGGCAACACCGTGTGGACGAAACCCCCTCGCCGGAGGTGGAGGGTGAAGCACGGCACCACGGTTCGGGTGACCACCTGTCGAAGACCACCGTGACCGCATCAGCGGTATGATCAGTGGCGCAAATCAGGTGGCCGGATAGCGTTAGGTCCCCTGAGGACGGAATAGAATGAATCAAGGGACTACCCCGCTATCCGACAGACGTCCCGGGGTGGGTCAGGCGCCCGAGCCAAGCAGTGAAGGTTGCCGTTACGCCCCGGGGCACACAATAACCCACAGCACTCAAAGCATGCTCATATGACGGGATACTGATGCATGACGTAGGCCTTGTAGGGGGGACGTTCGATCGCTTCCACGAGGGCCACTCCTTACTGCTGCGCAGCACTCTTGAATTATGCGAGCATGTGGAGATTTGGCTAACTTCCGATTCTCTAGCAGAAAGAAAGGACCCTCGGATTTGCACTTGGGAGGAGAGATGCAGAGACATTCGGGATCGGATGGGCCCCGAACTTTCAGACCGTCTAAGCTTCTATGTACTCGAGGATAGGTATGGGCCAGCCCCAAATCATAGGGTAGCTGGCTCCATTACTTGCACACCCGAGAACCGTCCCACTTGTGAAGAGATTAATTCGATTAGATCAGGGAATGGCCTACAGCCACTTGAAATTATCGAGGTCCCTTACTTTTTGGCCTGGGACGAAGACCCCATTTCCAGCTCACGAATAAGAGACGGAGAAATAGGCCGTAGCGGTTTGCCTTGGATCCCAGCCTCATTCAGGGAAGGAAGTATGAAATTAACCACAGAGGTAGAAAACCAACTCAAGGAACCATTTGGACAGTTGGTTGCAGGACCTGAAGAGAACCCATCAGCTGCAATGATTGAGGTTATCAGACAAATAGAGCCCGATTTCGGCCCGGTAATTGCCGTGGGGGATGTCACCGTAAGAACGATGGAGGAACTAGGTCGGCCCGCGGACATCGCTCTTATTGACGGCCTAACGAAGAGGGAACCTTGGGAGGGATCGAATTCTATCGATATTTCCGCTTACGATGGAATCCTTCACTGCGAGAGCCCCCCCGGTTTTCTGACACCATCACTTCTGGAGGCTTGCGAGAAAGCTGTCTCATCTTGGCTAAAGGACGGCCAAACGAACTTAATTGAGGTGGACGGCGAGGAGGATCTAGCACCCTTGCTGCTTCATCCTTTGTCCCCCCTTGGTGCTGTAGTTCTGTACGGGCAACCGGGTAAAGGGGTAGTGGTGAGGAGGTGTAGCGAGGAAACAAAGAATCGCTGCAGGAACCTACTCAGTTGTTTCAAACCAGCCTATTGAGACGACTCAGCTTCTTGCAGGATATGAAGCCCAAGACCGAAGGAAACTAGGGCAATCGAAACTGAATAAACTCCGGGGTCAACCCATGTGTTGTTCAACGCGCCCCAATAAAAATAGAAAGCCATCCCAGAGAGAGCCAACCAGCTAGCCAGCGTCCTCGTGATTCCTCCATCAGTGGAAATTAAGCTGGAAAGAACCGGACCGCTCGGCAGCCCTCCGATCCAACCTGCGATTCCGTCTTCCCGTGCCTTGTTCATACCAAAAATACCGGCTGAAAGTATTGCAATACCAATGCTGCCGAAAATAATGTCGCCAATCAGGATCCCCATCTCCCATTCTGAATTAGTATTGCTTCCATTGGTCAGGAAGTCTATCCACAGAACCTTCCGTCCCTCAGAGAATGCACCAATAGCGATGTTGATGATGTTCAGGAAAATGCACCACGTTCCGACTAATATGGCACCCGCTGAGGCGGTACTGCTGGGTAGGAACAAGGAGTCCATCCACTCTGAGTTGTCTTCAGGCATCGAGCCGCCGACCTTCACTTTCGGTATAATCGTTGCCGGAACAGCCTAGCTATAGTTGCCCTTGCAAGTGGTACTTGCCCATCGAGGCTTCATTGACTAGCGGCTCGCTGTCACTCATGAGGGCAATCGCGTCAATCGCCTTGGGAATGGCAGAATTGACCTGCTTGCTCCGCCCTCCTCGACCCTTGCTGACATTCCTCGCCATAATCAGCCCAATTGTGTCCAGTTCATTTAGGAGTGAGGAGACTCTTCTGGTGGTGAGCGGCTCTATCCCAATTTTCGAACAGGCCTCCGCGTAGGTTCGATAGATCTCTCCCGTGGAGATGTTCCGCAGGCCGTTTTCCTCATTCAGGCAGATTGAGAAAAGAACCAGTTTTTGATGCAGGGGCAGAGTCTTCAGGACAGGAGTTACTTGGTCGTATTCCAGTTGGCTTTGAGCCAGCCTCACGTGTTTCGTATTGACTTTTGCCTGAGCCCTTTGCTCCGCTTTCTGCACTGAAATCCTAAGCAGATCCAGAGCCCTCCGAGCATCACCATGCTCTTGGGCAGCCAATGCAGCGCATAGCCTAATGACTCCCTCATCTAGTACGTCTCCCCTGATGCCCATCGACGCACGTTCACCTAGGATGTTCTGGATTTCTGTGGCAACGTAGGGATGGAAAACAAGGTCCTCCTGGCTTAGCCTAGAGCTTACCCTTGGGTCCAAGTGTTGAGTGAAGTGTAAGTCATTGCTGATTCCTATGATTGAACATCTTCCTTCATCTAGTACCGTGTTCAGGCTCGTTAAAGCGTAGAGTAGGTCATCGCCTGCTTTGTCGACGAGGTTATCAACTTCGTCAAGCACAATAATGTGGACCCCACCGATTCTGTTCATTCTGCTGATCAATGTCTCCAATACCCGATCAGTAGGCCACCCGGTAAATGGGACAGGGGCATCCCCTCTCTGGGCAAGTTGAGAGGCTATGTATTGCACAACCCTGTACTTCGTGTCTACGTTCCGACAATTGATTTCGTAAGTCTTCACCATTTGCCCCATTTCAGAGCCCTTTTCTCGCAACTGCCCTAGGACGAACCTCGTCACAACAGTCTTGCCAGATCCAGGAACTCCGTAGAGCAGCATGTTTGAGGGAATGTGACCATTCAAAGCATCAACTAAATTTCTAACAAGAGCATCGACCTCATGCTCCCTGTGCGGAAGTCTGGAAGGCTCGTAAGCATGGTCGAAGGCTTTTCTGTCTGTGAATAGGCTATCCTGTCCGAGAATCTTCTCGAAAATATTGCCCTCCATTTATTTTCACCGTCTTGATAGGCGCAATGACGACCAATCTTCCACCCCATTGGATTCATTGCTCGATGTACGTATCACCGACGGAATGTGTCAGTGGTAATAAGAGTGTCTTGGGCAACTGAAAAACTCCCTTCCAAATGCACACTAAATTGTCAACGATACCTATATTCGAAATTATGCCAATATTGTCAACATTGTTCTTTGCAGTGCCTTTTTACCACTAATATCTTTCAGTTCAGATAATGGCCATTTTTTTATATTTCCTGACGTCTTCAAATTTATACCGTTCATTATTGGAAATTTCTGCCAGAGCTAGATCATTTCAGCACATGGCATCTGAAATCCTGCAAACAAATTTCTTCAATATAATTGATATTATAAGTATGTGTAAAGATATTGAATATTAAATTATCATTTTATATCTACCGTCTTCGTATATCTCCAAACGATCCCCATCATTGAGTTGGATGATGCTTTCTGGTAATTCAGGAATTTCGAAACCCCCGGATGCTTTGGAAGATTGAGAGTAGTTGTGTGTGACTAATATCTGGACATTTGGGTGCCTATGGGAAAACTCCACAACTTGGGACGGGTTGTGGTGATTAGGGCTACTAACAAAATCTGGAACCCCCATCTCGAGAATCACAATTTGTGAATTCCGAGCCAACTCCTCTATCTTTTCACAGGGCCCCGAGTCACCGCAGTGAAGGATCGAAAGCCCGCTACTGTGGCTTAGCTTGTACCCATGCGGGTCTGTTTCAGGAGTATGGGCGACTGGGAACCTCTCGAAACTCCACTGCGTTCCCTCCAAGTCTCCCGATTCGTCCTCGTTCCATATGGAGCGTAAACTTAGGCTTTCATCCAGGCTCCCGGGAAATCCAACCTCACAAAGTTCGGTCAACAACTTCTTTCCACCCGGCCTGCAATGAATTCTTAGGGCCTTCCTAGCATTTCTGTCTGGAGCCATCCATTCCCTATCTAGCATCAGAAACGGGAATCCGAACGTGTGATCAGCATGCCAATGGGTTATCAGAAGGTGGCGAATTTCGGATGGAGCAATCCCAGCCCTGCGAAGCTGCGGTAGCACAGTCGGTGGCACGTCAATCAGGATTTCTCCATCAATTAAGGCAAGGGCGTGCATCCTGCCAGGGGGTGAGAAGGCATTGCCTGTTCCTAGGAACACAACCTCCGCCATGGACCGCCTTGACGCCCCCTAGCCTTGATGCTTCCTTATGGTGGGAAGCCACCCCCCGCATTCGTTCATAAGCAAACTGTAACTCCCAAGAACAGGAGTGGTGACATGTCTGACTGGAGTTCAAAGAACCCGTTTATGAGCACCATCTCCCAGAACTTCATTCTCAATGGTGAAGGGTCACGCAAGGAGACGCGACACATCGTATTCGATCTGAAGGGATCCGGTCTCGAGTACAAAGCAGGCGATGCCCTTGGAGTAGTTCCTAGATGCCCCCCGGAGTTGGTCGAAGAGCTCCTATCGGCAACAAATTTCTCCGGTGAGGAAGAGGTCCAGACCCATTTGGGAAACTGCACTCTCCGGGAAGCTTTGTTGGACAGATATGAGATTCATAGGGTCTCAAAGAAGTGGATTGCAGGTTTAGAGGAGCACTTCTCCGGCGAATCAGGGAAGGTTGAGATGAGAATAGTTAGGAGGCAGCGATTTTCCTCCGTGGACGGTGAACTGCTCATGGACTGGCGAGGAGACGGAATGGAGGGGGATGTCCCCGAAGACTACCTTGAGATGGGCTCCTTCGGAGATTCTGGCTACGCACTTTGGAGGCAACTAACTTCGGATTCAAGCGCGATGGAAGACTACATCTGGTCAAGGGATTACATAGATGCCACAGCAGATTTCTGCGATGCTGGTTTCACACCCCAAAGGTTGGTGGATGGCATGGATCGCCTGAAGCCCCGATTGTATTCTATAGCCAGCAGCCCGCATTTTGAGGAAGACTTAGTCCATCTGACCGTTGCAATTGTCCGCTACAATCACCATGACAGGGACCGGACTGGACTATGTACGGGATTCATGGCCGACAGATGCGATGATAACAAGACTGAGATCGGCGTCTTCATGTCTCCAACCCGTTCCTTCATCCTGCCCGAGGATAGTTCTCAGGACATCATCATGGTGGGCCCAGGTACTGGAATCGCCCCGTTCAGAGCGTTCCTCCAACAAAGAGAAATGGACGGCTCAACCGGCCGCAACTGGCTCTTCTTTGGGGATTGGACCGAGGCGGGCGAATACCTCTACAGTGATGAGATGGAGGCATGGAAGGAAAAGGGAGTCCTCACGAGACATGACCTTGCTTGGTCTCGCGAGGGTCCCGAGAAGGTTTACGTCCAGCATCTGATGAAGGAGCACGGAAGTGAAATCTGGGAATGGATCGACAAAGGCGCTTATTTCTATGTCTGCGGAGATAAGAATTACATGGCAAAGGATGTTCACAAAACCCTGATTGGGATTTGCTCCGAATTTGGGGGCATGAGCCTTGAAGAGGCCAAGGAGTTTGTCGAAGCGGGCCTGATGAAGACTGAGAAGAGGTACCTTAGGGACGTATACTGAATTCCCCGGCCGATTCACTCATACGAACGTGCACTTAGCGAATGTCGTGTTCCGTAGAGTCCTAATCGCCAACCGGGGCGAGATTGCTCTCAGAATCCTCCGTTCACTACGTTTATTGGGGATTGAGGGCGTTGTAGTTCACGGTCGAGAGGATCGACTTTCCATGCCCGTTAGGATGGCTGACGAGGGATACTTCATCAATCGGGAGGATTCACTTGCTTCGTATTTGGACATTGAAGCCATAGTTGCTGCAGCTAAAGATGTAGGCGCGGATGCAGTTCACCCCGGGTACGGGTTTCTATCTGAGAACGCAGCATTCGCCCAACGCCTCGTCGAAGAAGACATAGCCTTCATCGGCCCATCTCCCGAATCACTGCGATTGCTTGGGGATAAGATTGCTGCGCGCAAGGAGATGTCGAAGGCGGGCATTCCAATTGCCAGGGGTTCCGAGTCCCCAATCACCAGTCCCGAGGAAGCACACAATTTGGCCTCAGAGATTGGCTTTCCCCTGATGATCAAGGCAGCCTCGGGAGGAGGGGGGATAGGTATGCAGGTCGTCCACTCCGAGGACGACTTCGACTCCGCTCTCAGGCTCTGCCAAGGCAGGGCTGCATCCGCCTTTGGCGATGAGAGGGTGTTCATAGAGAAATTCATTGCTAACGCCGAACACATCGAGTTCCAAGTCATCGGTGATGGGGTAAGGGCCATTCACATGGGTGAGAGGTTCTGCTCCATTCAGCGGAGACATCAGAAGATCATAGAGGAAGGGCCCTGGCTCAGCGAAGACATCAGGCAAGAACTTGGCTCGAAGGTGGTTTCTGGAGCTGAGGCAATAGCATATAGGGGCCTTGCAACATTCGAGTTCCTTAGGGATTCGGAGGGCGAGTTCTACTTCATGGAGGTAAATCCCAGAGTTCAAGTTGAGCATACCGTTACTGAAATGATTACTGGGCTGGATTTAGTATCCATGGGGATATTGGTGGCAGCAGGGGAGAGGCTGACAATGACCCAAGACGAGATTAGTTGGAATGGGCACGCAATACAAGCTCGGATCAATGCAGAGAACTCTTCGACTTTGACCCCATCTCCCGGACGGCTCTGGGAGTGTCACTGGCCAGGAGGCCCCGGAATAAGAGTCGATTCGCACGCTCATTCCGGATATGACATGCCAGGGGATTTCGACTCACTCCTAGCGAAGATCATCGCATGGGCACCAACTAGAGACGAGGCAATCAACAGGCTCGACTCGGCCCTCGATGAGACCATACTGTCAGGAGTCGACACCCTAATTCCGCTGCATAGGGCAATTCTTGCGCACCCAGATTTCAGGGAAAGAAAAATCACCACAGACTTCTTGGACCAACACCCAGAGCTACTATTGGGAGGCAGTTAGGATGGATATGTTAGTCATTGGAAGCATAGGGTATGACGATATCGAAACTACAGCTGCCAGTGGCTCCGACATTCTCGGAGGTTCTGCTGTTCATGCCGGCGTTTCCGCCTCTTTCCATTTGCCCCGGATTCCAGGAGGAGGCCCCAGGGTTGGCCTAGTAGCTCCGGTGGGCGATGACTTTTCAGAGACCGATAAAAAGACGTTGGAGGACCTGGGTCTGGATTTTTCTGGCGTCGCCACGCTCCGTGGTAAGACGTTTCGTTGGTCGGGCAGATATGAAGGCACGATGGAGAATGTGGAGACCATCTCCACGGAGGTAAACGTTCTCGGAGACTTTGACCCACAGATCCCAAGCCAGTGGACCTCTCCAAAGGTGCTCTTCTGCGCAAATACTCATCCAGCCTCTCAGATCTCAGTCTTTGATCAATGCCCGAACGCAGAGATATCTGCCGTTGATACATTCATGCTTTGGATCGAGACGGAGTTCGAGCAATTGTCTCATGCGCTAAGAAAGGCCGACATAGCAATTCTCAACGAGGAAGAGGTATGTGCTATATCGGGAGAACAAGTTTTCATCAGAGCCTTGGAACCGATCATGTCCGGCTCTGCGCTGTTTGGCGGGGTGTCTGCTGGCAAAGGTCCTAGGGCACTGGTTGTCAAACGGGGATCTAGTGGGGTTATGGCCCAGCTTCCTTGCGGGACCATCGTCCTCCCAGCATTCCCAACTGATGAAATTGTGGACCCAACAGGATGTGGCGATTCGTTCGCAGGTGCAATGTTGGCAAACATCACCGGGGGGGCAGGCGTATTGAACGATCTTGAGGCGATGAGACTGGCCATGGTGCACGCCGTGGTAACCTCTTCATTCACCATAGGGGGCTTGGGGTCATCAAAGCTTCAAGGTCTCGAGAGGGGGATGTACCACGCGAGACTGGATAGATATCGCAGGATGGTCGGACTGTAATCACCCCAGTCTCCGCAAACCTGGTAGTGGGTGCGGATCTTCGCTGGATGAGGTAGGTTTCAGTTGATTGAATCTAAGAGAATCCGGGGGTGAATCTAAAATCCTTGGAGCTGGCTCTTCCCCTCTGGAAAGCCTAGTGACCAAGGAATCCAATACGTCCTTGGCTGAGGAGCTTGCATTGTTTTCCTGAATCTGCCTAACCCTAGATCCAACCTCTGCTTGATGGTCTTGATCACTCCTGAGCCTCATGTGTTGAGATGACTGCAATCGTTTCTGGAACTTGGGCAGTTTCTCCTGCCTCTCAAATCCTTCCTCTTTCCTAGATTCATAGGACTGGGGCACTCCACTACTCGGTCTCAATAGTCTGGTAATCCACCCAGAGGACAAGCTCTTGTGACTCCCTCCCCTTAGTGAAATCCTGTTTGCTCCCATGCTGGAAGCCAACCTATTCAATGCAGGGTAATCCTCCAGATTTGCTGTTTTCCCTCTCCTATCAGTGGTTTCACTTAGCCGAAGTTGCTGCCTCGCCTTTGCTTCTCGGACCACTCCAGCCTTGCATTCCTGGCGCACAGCCTCTTCCGTTGGAGGGGGGAGCATCGGGCTCGTGAACTGATGATCGGGAGATCCGAATCTGGTGTGAGCCATCTTGATCATCTGCGCACTAGAGGGTTTTCGTTCAGGTGTTTCAGAATTCCCTCCAATTTGCCCAAATCCAAATTCGGAGGGCGAACCTCCTCTATCCAAATCTTCTGTAGGATATTCGACGTCGAACAGTCCACCTTGTGAAAATAGATCCAGTCCTTCTGTTGCATCTGAAAGTGCCGTGTCCATCCTACTTTCACTATCAAGTTGAATGTCCTTCTCCACATACCACGAAGGAGATTTCCTGCCTCCCCACGCTCTCTCGTACGCATTCACTCCAGCCAACCGGGCATCCTCCATGTCTGCATCTGAATGTACGTGCTCCAAATCAGGAACCTGACTCGGAATTTCGGTTTCAATATCGGATCGATATGCCGACCCTGCTGCCTCATCTCCTTCTCCGAACACATTTCCGTGAAATGCAAAGTCAGTTTGATTGTCCTCACCCGACTCCTCGTTCGGGGTGTCAAATTCTAACGGAGCGTTTAGTAGGCCTTTTGCATCTCTAAGGGCCGGGAAGGAAGGAAGCTCAGTCTCCAGATTTTCCAGGCCAAACAGGGCTTCATCGATGGTGCTCCCATGTCTGACCCTATCTACCATCAAGCAAAGTTTTAGCAGATTTCCCTCATCTCCTGAGATGAGATGCCGATCTCCTGATCCAGTTTCAATCGCGAGAATGGAATATCTGGAGAGAACGTTAGCGAGGACGGCCCCAGCTCCTATGAAAGTAGCTAGCCAATTCCAAGGAAAAACAATGGTTGTGATGCCAAGATAGATTGCAATCGCCCCAAGAAATAACGTCCCAGAGGGCAGCATTGGGACTTTGAGGTGCCTCATTCTGTCTATTGCAGCAAGGTCAATTCTGACCCCCTTCCCATCGAACCTTTCTATGGTCAGCTGCCGCTCTGTTAGAACCGCGCAATACTTCCCTCTTGTCCCGACTAAGTAGAGTCCGCCAATTAGCTCAGCATTCTTCTTCTCCATCGGGCCTTTAGGCCCGGCTAAGTACATCCCAAGGCCGGAGCCGCTCGACCAAGGTATAAGTGCATGGGAGCCCAAACTGCTAATGGCCATAACTTGGACATAGTAATTATTTCACCGAGTAGCAATTTTCCCAAGTCATTTCATTGCATCACGGGCAGTTTTTGCTCGTTCCCACAAACTCCGTTCCTCATCGGTTTGAGGCTCAAACTGAGGAATCTCAACTGGATTCATCGATTCGTCGACGGCCACCATAAAAAAGAAACCAGAACAAATCTCCTGATCAACCCACTCAGATCTTGAAAGTCTGGACGAAGAAACATGAATCCCTGCAGTCCTAGGTGATGTCCAGACAATCCTGGCAGTGGTTCTGATTACATCGCCTTGGAAAGCCGGCCTCTTGAATTTCAAAGCGTCAACTGAGACCGTAACGAATTCCCTGTGAGCAAATTTCGATGCCGACATCCCAGCAGCGGTATCCATTATCGACATCAGCCGACCCCCGAATAGGGTATTCATGGCATTCGTGTCTCCCGGAAAAACCTCGTTCAGAAGTACTAGTGGCTCGATCGAGAAAGGACCTTCAACCGCCATCAATACATATGGCCCCCCCCATCCTCCTTGAATCCTACACCGATTAGCGCCATTCTGGAGCCGTTTCACCGTTGAATTGAACCGGGGACAACGACTCGGTGTGGCGTGAGCATTCCAGAATTGAGCTGGGACCCATCAGTTTTCCAAGATCCAGAGGGCGGAACCATCATCCTTTGGCCATATCTGCCATGCGTCCGAATGCCGGCCCAAATGAGGCCGCGTGACTGGGATGGGTTGGCCCTCATTCTGTCCGGCGACGGCCTGGATGCCATCAGGGAGGAGGAAATCCAAGATCAGCACAGCCATGGCGTTCACACCGAATCCGCCGCGGCTTCGGGAACCACTTTGGGAATGTTGGTCAAGGATCTGCAGGATTTGGATCTTGAGGGGCCCGCAATCCCAGATCCTGAACCAATCAGGCTTCTGCACCATGCTGAGAACTCCAGAGGGGGGATGCCAGTATATCCAATTGAACCCGAATTGGACGACGAAAATTGGGCCGACTGGCTTGCTAGATGTGCCGATCAACAAGTCCGACTCACAAACCTCATCGCGACAATCGGTCGGTCGAAGAGATGGGCAAAGACACGTAGGGCAGCAATTCCCAAAGTAGGTTCTTCAAGATGCGTAGATGCAGACTTGGGTGCCGCGGCTACTGTGTGTGCAGCATGGTGGCTAGAAGAAGGGTCCGCGCTGACTCCAGAACTTGTCGCCGAGCGAGACCAGCGCCTCGCTGCCCGCCTAAGAGGGGCCTTGGCCAATCTGCGCGACAGTAGGATTGATGAAAGCGAAGCCTCGGGGCCGAAACTGTTGGCACCAATTCAACAAGCACATTTGCCCGCGCTTAAGGCCTGCTTAGAATCGCATATCGAACCAGAGGGAGTGGAGGCAGAAGGATGACACAAGGGAAACTGGAAATCAAGATTGAGACACAATCGTTCAGGGTGACCCCCAGCTCCCCTGTCTCCATAGTGGATGCCGTTAGTCTTGGAGGGGGAAGTAGCAACGGAGCCTACGCTGTAATCGAGCACCAGAATCCCCGGTCCATGGTGGTAATAGATCCTGATGGGGCTCTACTTGTACACGGGATTTCAAACGCCGAAGCAGCCAAGTTGATCGCGGAAGAAGTCCTACTTCGACTGGGTCTGCCAGAGACCGGGTTGGTAATTGAGAGGGGCGAGTTGTTGGCCAGCTTCTCATTGGGGAGAGCGGTACTGATAGGACTAGCAGCCAGCAGATTCTCAGATGCTGAACACGACGAGAGAATCGATGTTCTTAGAATAGACGCCAAGCGTCACAAGTGCACAGTGCTCCTCTTCAATAACGGGAGAGGAATTGTATTGGGCCAGTCTTCTAAGAGAGTTGCAGAGATGGCAGCCTCTCACTGGTTCTCCCTACTCGAGCAAGAAGGCGCACTTGCGTGAGAACATGCTCGACGAGGGAGTATGGAAGGGACCGATTGTCGACCAGCACATGCACCTGGACCGGAATTACAAGTTCCTAGGCGCAGTCGCAGATTTTGTTCATAGTGGTGGAACCGGAATCATGCTCGTCCACAAGCCCAGGTTCTCCAGAAACCTTCCAACTGACCTTGAAGGTTACAGGGATGCTTACTCTGAAACACTCGAGATGGCTGAGGATGTGAGAATTCGCTTTGACATCGATGTAGGGGTTGTTCTGGGACCTCATCCGGTAGCCTGGGAAAAGCAGATCCAACCATTGGGCATGGCCAGGTCCACAGAACTTCACCTCGAAGCGGTTGGCTTGGCACTTGATTACATCGAGGACGGGGCAGCAAATTGTTTGGGAGAGGTCGGCCGTCCACACTACCCAGTCGATGAACAAACTTGGACAGCAGCTAACGAAATTCTGGTCGAGGTGATGGCACTTGCCTCGACAGCTGGGACATCAGTCCAACTTCATGTAGAGGAAAACGGGGCTAGAACTTGCAGCGAACTTAGCAATCATTGCGTGAAGTCGGGACTCTCTCCAAGACGAGCAATTAGGCACTATGCCCCCCCAGACGTTAGTGCCGAATTCACCCAAGGGCTTTCTGCGACAGTTAGTGTTGGCAGGGGTAGTGTGGAGGCACTGCTTGACTCTGCCAGAAGGGCCAGCGCTCCGTGGGGGATGGAGACTGACTACCTAGACGACCCCACTAGACCGGGAGCGGTTCTCGGACCAAAGACAGTTCCTAGGAGGACCCAAGAACTGTGCTCATCATTAATCTCAAGCGGTTGGGACGAATCCGAGATCGAGAAACTGCTCTACAATGTCCATGAGGCGTGGCCAGAAGAACTCTACCTCCCATGATCAAAGCTAATTTCTGGTGCTAGGGCCATCACCGCGCCAATGATGAACAGTAATACTGAGACGCCAAAGAAGTGCAGATCCCCAAATGGAATCGGCCTACCAAGTGCTTCCATCCCCATCCTCCACAGAGGGCCATTGATGGGCAGAAACAATATCATCACAACAAATCCAAGTCTCTGCCTCAATTTCACAGCATACGCTACAGGTACTCACTATTGAAATCCATTAGGACCGAATCGGTTTAGAGGCAATCTTGGCTCGAATGCCCCAGCGTCGGTGATGTAGGGGTAGCATCTGAGCCTTCCAAGCTCATGGCCCGGGTTCAAATCCCGGCCGGCGCACCACAACCCGATTCGAAATTTGGACACAGCGAAAAGAGTGAAGCATTGAAACACCAAATGCTGCACGAAGCTCTGTGTCAGCAACGGAGAAGGTTGAGCCCTCTGTTGTGACCTCGATCAGTAAAGATGACTCCGATCAATTAGATGACAGACAGATAGTCGGCAAGAAGATTTGGCGGATCGTACCCTATGTCACACGTTATTGGAAGCAAGCCCTAGGTGGGATCCTGGCGAACGTCGGTGCTAGAGCATTCGATCTAATCCCATTCATTGCGATCGGTATGGCAGCGGACTACTACCAATCCAAGACATTCACAAGCTCTGCCATCCAGAACTTCGTGAATTCCGACGCTCTCCCTTCTCTCGGACCGATCAACTCGATCGAACTAGGATTCGGCCTACTTATCCTGGTGTCATTCGCGATTCTTGCTGTTTTCCAGGGGTTTAGCAATCAACTCTGGCAGTCAACTGCCTACAAGGCCCAGCATGACATCAGGATGGATGCAACTCATTCACTAATGTCTATGGAAGCCTCTTACTTCGAGAGTAGGCAGTCCGGGAATCTAATGTCGGTTCTATCTGCAGATGTTGCCCAACTCGAGGATATCATCTCCGACGCAAGTACAAGCATGATTCGAATCACTACAACGTTCGCTACTGCGTTCGCAATAATGTTCTGGATGTCACCAACACTGGCCTTGATCCTCTTCATCCCCCTAGTCCTAATTATCCCCATGGTCGTCTGGTTTTCGACAAGAGTCCAGAGAAAGTACAGGAAACAGAGGGAGAGCACGGGAGGAATAGTTGCAATCCTCGAGAACGTCCTCTCCGGCATTACCGTGGTCCAGGCCTACAACGCCACCCGGTTCGAAGGCTCTAGGATCGAGGGCCAGAGTGGAGACTACCGGGATCAGGCAATACAAGCAGCCTTCGTGAGGAACCGGTTCATTCCTGGGATTTACGTCGTGGCTGGGATTTCATTCGGCCTCCTTGTGTCAGCAGGTGGTTGGGTCATGGAGTCCGGTGATATTACAGTCGGCCAATTCGTCACTTTCCTACTGATTTCTACGAGGATGACCATGCCCATGTTCATTCTGGGAATCCTTCTCAACCAACTACAGCGCGGCGAGGCCGCATCAAAACGCGTCTTCGCAATCATAGATCTCGAACCGTCAATCTTTGACAAAGAGGGGGCAATGCCATTGGAGGGGCCAATAATCTCTATTCAATTCGAAGGAGTGTCCTTTGCCTATCCGACTTCAGGAGCTAATGTGTTGAATGAGATATCCTTCTCCGCCTCTTCCGGAGATTTCCTCGGCGTCATGGGTCACACTGGGGCGGGTAAGAGCACAATCCTGAAGCTGGTGGAGAGGTTCTACGAACCCCAGAAAGGAAGCGTCATGATTAACGGCCAGGACATCAACGATTTCCAGATAGAGTCAGTCAGGTCACGCGTGGGATTTGTCTCTCAGGATCCCTTCCTGTTCTTTGGAACAGTCAGGGACAATGTCGCATATGCTCGCGATTCATCGGATGAACAGATTCACAGTGCCTTAGAGGCGGCAGGAGCCTGGGAATTCGTGTCACAGATGTCCGATGGAATCGATACGATGGTCGGCGACAGGGGCGTCATGCTATCAGGGGGCCAGAGAGCTAGGATCAGTTTAGCACGAGCCCTACTCAATGATCCGGATCTACTGATACTCGATGAGGCGAGTGCCGCACTTGACGCAGAGACCGAGAAGAGGATCCAGGAATCCCTGTTCGGAGGCTCCAACGGTAGCAAGAAGAGGATAACGATAGCAGTAGCTCATAGGCTAGCGACCATCAGAAAGGCTGACGAGATAATTGCAATGGTTGATGGATCAATCGTGGAAAGAGGAACGCATCATGATTTGCTAGGCAACAACAACGTTTACGCTTCACAATGGTCCATACAAACCGGGGAGCTTGATTCTTCGGAGGCTTGATCTTGGAGCCATCTGAGGCTTCTTGGGTTTCAGTTGAACCCGGTTCAGTATTGGTTGGGTCCAACAACAGGTCAGTCTTGTTCGGAGGGGTTGGCCCACGTCACGAAGTTTCCATTGGGTATAGGTTCCAGATTTCCCAGCACCTCCTAGATTTGGAATTAGCAAATTCCCTAATCGAGTCCATAGGTGCAGAAATCGCCTCAGAGTCAGAATGGGAGTTGGCCTACTCCCGAGGCCTAATTTCGGGAAACGCAGGCACCATTGAGGAATTAGCAGACTCGTTTGACAATTACTGGGGAAAGCCGTGTGATGGTAGGCCATTCATCAAGAAAGGTACAAACCCGAGAATACTCAGGATTTGGAGGCAAAACGCGAATGCAGTACCTGCAGCCTCGTGGGATGAGGGCGGGGACTTGGGCCAGCCACGGAATCAATACAGGCTCGTGATCAGAGACTCAATGGAGTGGCCCGAAGGGCCTGCAAGTATTCCAAAGAGTGGAAATATGACAAGGATCCTGCGTGAGGAGGCCCTTATTTCGCTGTTTGTTGGAATCATACCCTCGTTTGTCTGGGCTTACTTCAACGCCAGTCCTGGCTATATCTCCGAAGGATGGCTAAATCTGGTGTTTGGAGGGGTCTTCTTCGGCGTTATGACGATAATTTTCTGGCGGCCAATTCAGCCAACTTGGCTCAAACGAGACGGCGCAATGGCCCAAGAAAGATCCGAATACTAGTCCGCCCTCTCCCGGTCGTCAATTTGGAATCCCGAGCGTCCGGAAAAGATCCTCCACCTACCCTGCAAAACACCCATTCCATAGTTCCAATGCAGAATGAATGAAACAATCGAAGAGAGAGTCACAGTCAACGCACTTTTACTCGGGGAACTTCCTAATGCTGCTCCTGACCAGGCAATCAGGTTGTACAAAATCGCAAGAGTGGGAAGCTGATGGACGGCCGCTCTCTCAATTCCCATCGGAACTGCTTCCTTTGATATATCCCAGAATTCCGGCCAAGCGAGCCCACCGTTAATGGCGCCCCAGGTGAAAAGTGTGAGGGATAACGCCACAATCAAGGGAAACGTCGAAACCAGAGCATGACTCCACCCCCATAGGCTCGGG
>CESR01162285.1_pt1 | contig 16603 bp, 13 predicted proteins | sample 356351 | NCBI WGS metagenome assembly CESR01 (sample SAMEA2622149, study PRJEB7988) | marine metagenome | isolation source: saline water (ENVO:00002010), including | reverse complement strand
ACACGGTTTTTGGCGGTAGGGTGGGCGATGCTCTTACAGTGATGACTGTAATAGCTTTTATTTTGTTCCTTGGACTTGCGGTTTCCCTAAACCTTGTTGAGAGTAAAAGTGTAACTCCTGAGGTTGTGCCCGTAACAGAAGTAACTGCGCCAGCAACGCCGGACACGACAAATACAAGCGCCCCAACTTCAGCAGCAACAGAGTCTAAACCAGATCATCCAACTTCAGACGGGTCGAAGTAACAAATGATACGTTCGATGACTGGATTTGGAAGCGCTTCGAGTCGCGGGGATGGGTTGACATTGTTGGTTGAGGTTCGAACAGTAAACAACAAATTTTACAAATCTCACATCCGCCTTCCAGACACGCTGCAAGGATTGGATGCAGAACTCGATACGTTTTTAGCTGGCCATTTTGTGCGTGGAAGCGTAACTGCATCTGTTAAATATGTAGATAATTCATTTCGGGCAGCAGCCACTCTTAATACAGATGCAATTAAAAAATATATTGATCAAATTAGAGAGGTTGATGAAAATTTAACCATAGATGCTGGCCGGTTACTCTCACTTCCGGGCGTTCTTATGCACGATACAGGCGAAGAATTGATCGAGCGAATTCGGCCAATTATTACCAAACTATTTGAAGACGCCTGCAACTCGGCGACTGAGATGCGAACTCGGGAAGGTAAATCATTAGAAGAAGATCTTGCGTTGCACCTGTGCAAAATCGAAGAACACCTTGCAAATATAAAAGAACGCGCACCACTTATTGTCTCGGATTATGAGAAACGATTACGACAACGCATGGAAGCACTTTTGTCTGATGTTGGCAAGGAAGTCAATGATGCTGATCTATTAAGAGAAGTTGCTGTGTTCGCAGAACGTGCTGATATTTCTGAGGAAATTTCAAGACTTGGCGGTCACCTTGAACAATTCAGAGAACTTGTTGGAAGTGACAACTACGATCCAATTGGTAGGACACTTGATTTTTTAGCACAGGAAATGCTTCGCGAATCAAATACAATTGCCAGTAAATGTCTTGACGGCGATACAAGTCGTCGAATTGTTGAAATCAAAGGTGCAGTTGACCGAATCAAGGAACAAGTGCAAAACGCAGAGTAATACGCGTGAGCAATGAACCAGATAATATTGATCGAACCCATCGCCTAGGGCCTCTCGCCGAAGAAGGTTTTGTTGGAGAGGAAATCAGTGGTCGTGATCTTGCAATCGTACTAAGTCGATACGACATTGGAGCGGTGGATCGAATTTCAGATTACAAACGGGGATCACGACGATCACCCAAGATGCACATCGTTTCTTCGATGGGTGAATTTCTATTAAAAAGAAGAGCAGTTGGCCACGACGAGCATTCTCGGGTTTTATTTGCACACACTATTCAAGCAACGTTGGCAGAACACAGATTTCCAGTTGCTGGTCTTGTTTCTACAACCGAGGGTTCCACGCTTGTCCAGCACGATGGACGAATTTATGAACTTTTTCGTTTCATTACCGGTAAGAGGTTTGATAAGTCGAATCCAGCAGCTTCAGAAGCGGGAAGAGTTCTTGCGCATTTCCACAGTATTTTGTTGAGCAGCAAGGAAGAACCAGTTGTTGGAAGCGGCACGTTCCATCATTCGCAGCAAATACCAGAAGTGCTTGGTTCAATTTACCAAGTACTAACTTCAAACGAAGATGTATCTGCTCTTGAAGGCATGAACGACACGATCGAGTACATTCGAGCGAATTATGAAACATCTGCTAACAAAATCCAAAATCTTGAGTGGGATTCTCTTGGTCCACAGTTAGTCCACGGTGATTGGCATCCCGGAAACATGTTGTATGCAGACAGTGAAATTATTGCAGTAATTGATTTTGATTCGTTGCGTTTTTTACCTAGAATTACCGATGTTGCAAATGGAGCATTACAATTTTCCATGCGAATGGGTACAGCTGAAAATGTCGATTCGTGGGGAGAAGGTTTTCGGGGACACACAATTCAATCTTTCGTACAAGCATACGATCAATTTTCTCAAGTTCCACTTTTTGCATCAGAGCGAGCCATGATCCCCGACCTTATGGTTGAGGCGCTCATTGTCGAGAGCGTGATTCCAATTTGGAAAACAGGTTCATTTGGAAGAGTTGCTGGTTCTACGTTTTTAAGACTCGTAGAAAAAAAACTAAAATGGCTTGAGCCGAGAATGCAGCGAGTCATCGATGTTATTCAGCCCCCACTTAGTGGAGAGGACAGTTTTGCATGAGCCAAGATCTTGTTACTCTTTTAACCGTGCCCTCTGAATTTGAAGCAAACCTGTTGGCAATTGTATTACGAGATAATGACATTGAAGCATTCGTGTTTGCATCTTCGGCCTCTGGAATAGGGGTGCCTTTCAGCGGAGGAACACTAGGCATTCCATTGCAAGTTAGTTCAGAAGACGTGGAAAAAGCCAAAGAGGTTCTTGCAGAAAACAAGCGCGACTCAATTGATATTGATTGGAATGAACTGCAATTAGCAGATTCAGATCATGAATTTCACGAACCAACAATGATGCGATTACCTGCAAAAATTGCTTTTTTTATTACTGCGATCGTCCTATTGATAGGATTAGCGATTAGTTTGTTTCTAACTATCGCTTAAGCCGGCGAACAGAGAAAATTACATTTCAATTATTTCGTAAATTGACTTAAAAACTCTGCGATAGCTTCTGAATCACTAGGACCCATTGGACCAACAGGGGTCATCACAACCCAGTCAGTGACATCGTCAACCGATAATTTTTCCTCATGACCCTCTGGAAGTGAAGTCGCGTATTTGGGTTCGTGTGCCAACGTGCCAATAATGTTTGGTGTTTCAACTTTTGTGATTCGGAACCAAAGGTACTCACTAAGTGAATCATCATCTTCTGTGTTTGTCCAAGGAACCTGGACCATGCACGCGGCGTGATCGCTTTCACCAATTTGTTCGGCTGCATCGAGGAGCATCTTCCACTCGCTTCTTGCAAGGGTTGCTTGCCGTTTTGTAAAACGGGAAGTTTTAGAAACAGCAGTATCACCAGTACGAAGTGCTTCAAGCGCTTCTTCTGGGAATACAGACACACCATCTGGGGAAGTGATTGCAACAGAAGGAACAGATCGGCTTTCAGAGCCGGGCATTTCTTTCTGCAACATGTTAACTGCGGTGCCACACTCTAGAAGCGAAACAAGAATGCCTGGACCAAGCGACATTGCTTGCCCAACGGGTGGGAGCGGCGTTTCAAGAGTCAGCGCGGCAAGTCCATCAACAACGTGGGCAGCTTCAGAAGTCAAAATTGCAGGAACGCCGAGCATTTCCAATTCGACTCTACCGCACCTTGCCAAACCATGTGTAGTGATCCACGACCACATTTCTTCTGGGTCACCACCTTCTGGGGCTTCGACAACTCTGGTGATCCACAACACTTCTTCGGGTGGTTGGGTTGTATCGTGAACAAATAATTTATCAAGGATTTGCCTTGGAAACCATCTTCCTGTTGCTAGGTCACAAATACTTTCAACACCTAGATCTGCTCCAGAGAAAAGACGCATAATGTTTGAGAAATGTATGAGTGGATCACCGGAGTGCAAAACGGTTTGCATGGCAATGATCCAACCATCTTGAATACCAGATGCCTCACGACTTGCATCATTAAGTTTCTCCACCCAAACAACCATATCTGTTGGCAAGCCTACGAGTCGAACACGCATTGCCCAAAGCATCTCGCTGTCTTGTGTTTCAATTTCTTCAGCTTCAATTGCCTCGCCGATATACGTTGCAAGTGCATTGCCAACCGATTCAACAGTTGGTTGATCGGTTGTGTTTACAACTGCGCGGATATCAGTAGGCAGCGGATTTTCAAGTTGCCAAGGAGTGTCTGCAGAAGCGGGAGTGAATTCAACGGTGTGTGTTGTATTTGTCATCATTAGTTTGCAACTATGTTAATTATTTTTCCGGGGACAACGATAATCTTACGTACAGTAAGGCCTTCAAGGCATTCTTTAACTCGTTCGTCTTGCAATGCAGATTGCTCAATTTCTTCAGCGTTCGCCTCTGCGGGAACAGTGATTTTTCCACGAACCTTCCCCATGATTTGCACAGGAAGTTCTACGGTGCTTGCTGTGAGCATGGCTTCGTCGAAAACTGGCCACTGCGATACGCAAACGAACCCCTCTTCTCCAAGCCTTGCATAAAGTTCTTGGGAAATGTGTGGCGCGAAAGGGGAAAGGATACGAACGAATTGTTCAAGTTGATTTGTAGTAATGCACCCCTCGTTGGTTGCAGTGTTGACAAACTCAATCATTGAAGCGATTGCAGTGTTGTATGCAAGCTCAGGAATATCGCCCGTTACTTTGGCGATAGTTTTATGTAACGCTCGCTCAACATCTTCGTTTGTTTCTGCACCGAGACAAGAACGAAGATTTCCACTTTCTTCTTCTATTCCAAGACGCCAGACGCGTTGTAAAAAACGGTGCACGCCCACAATGTCATTTGTGTTCCAAGGTGCCGATGCTTCAAGAGGTCCCATGTACATTTCGTATAAACGAAGCGTGTCTGCGCCGTACTCGGCAATAACATCATCTGGGTTTACAACATTTTTTAAAGATTTGCTCATCTTTGCGATAATTTGCGTTACTTCTTCGCCAGTATTTTTTTCAATGAATTTGTTATCTTGTTCTTCAACATCTGTTGTTGGAACAAGTGTCTTATCACTTCGCTGGAACGCGAAGCTTGTGAGCAAGCCTTGGTGGAATAGAGTTTTAAATGGTTCATTGGATGAAACTTCACCAAGGTCGAACAACATTTTTTGCCAAAAACGTGTGTAAAACAAGTGGCGAACAGCGTGTTCGGCTCCACCAATGTACATGTCAACACCGTTGCCCATCCAATACGATTCGGCATCTCTATCAACAAAACGAGAGTCGCACGATGGGCTGCAATATCGCAACTCATACCAGCACGAGCCCGCCCATCCGGGCATTGTGTTTACTTCTCTACGAACAGGAGTTTCGGGTGAAAGAATAGAAGGGTCAACACCTGCTTCACCCGCAGTTGTATGTACCCACGATTCTGCTTTTGCAAGGAGCGGTTGCGGTTCATCTGAAACAGGCGGTGTGTAATCTTCAATCGTTGGGAGTTCGACTGGAAGCGATGCTTCACTGATTGGATAATGTTTACCCGCTTCATCAAATACAATTGGAAAAGGTTCACCCCAATATCGCTGTCGTGAAAAGAGCCAATCACGCAGCCGGTAATTCACTTTTCCGGAGCCGAACCCAGAAGTTTTTAGCCAATCGATAATCGTTTCTTTTGCGTCGATCGTTTGTTGTCCGTCTATTGAAACAACTTCACTTGAAGAATTTATCGCGATGCCTTCCCCAGAAAAACAACCATCGCACAGTTCCTGCGGTTGCACAACTTCAATAATCTGGATGGAGTGTGCTGTTGCAAACGCATGATCGCGATCATCGTGTGCAGGGACTGCCATGATTGCGCCGTGACCATAGCCCATAAGTACATAGTCTGCAATCCAAATAGGAATCTTTGTTCCGTTTGCTGGATTGATTGCGAACATCCCTGTGTTAACACCAGTTTTTTCTTTTGAATCTGCCATGCGATCAACATCAGAACGGTTTCTCGCTTCTTCAACGTATGTCAGAACATTTGGTGTTTTAATACTTTCTACAAATGGGTGTTCTGGAGCGAGAACCATAAATGTTGCACCAAAAATTGTGTCTGGTCTAGTTGTATACACACGAATGATTTCATCACTTGCATCAAGAGAAAAATCAATGTCAGCACCTTCGCTTCTGCCAATCCAGTCTTTTTGCATTCGCAAAGTTGACTCTGGCCAATCAAGACCTTTGAGGTCATACAACAAACGGTCTGCATAGGCGGTAATTCGGAACATCCATTGCCGCATTGATCGTCGCACAACAGGATGACTTCCACGTTCACTTCTACCATCGACAACTTCTTCATTGGCAAGAACAGTGCCGAGTTTTGGGCACCAATTTACAATGTATTCTCCAAGATAGGCAAGCCTCTTTGAATCTACAAAAACATCTTGTTGTGTTTGGCTAAGGTTTTTCCAAGGTGTGTCACCGCAACAAATAGTTTCTTGCTCAAGACCGGAAATAAGTTCGCTGATCGGTTTTGCTTTTTGGTTTTCTTTATCAAACCATGAATCGTATGCCTTAAGCCAGATCCACTGCGTCCATTTGTAATAATCTGGATCGATGGTTGCGAATTCACGAGACCAGTCGTAACTAAACCCAATTCTTTTTAATTGTTCTCGGAATGTATCAATTGCACTCCGAGTTGTTGTTGCAGGGTGCACTCCAGTTTCGATGGCGTATTGCTCAGCAGGTAAACCAAACGCGTCCCATCCCATTGGGTGAAGGACATTGAATCCTTGCATTCTCTTGAATCGAGAAAGAATATCACTACCGATGTAGCCAACGGGATGTCCAACATGCAGACCAGCGCCGCTTGGATATGGGAACATATCAAGGCAATAAAACTTTGGTTTTGATAAATCAAAACCAACATCGTTTGGATTGCCAACCACATTGATGTTTGCAGCGTCCCAATCGCTCTGCCACTTCAATTCTATTGAGCCAGCAAGAGAAGCACAGTAGCGATGTTCGTTTTGTGTTGTTGGTGTGCAAGACATGAATCGTGCAGGATACCTTAGCGGCGCCTTTCCTAGGAGTTTTAGGCGTGGATTATGGTTATCGTTTTTTTGCCAACTCGGTTAGATGTTTCTTTGCATCTCCTACAAGGTAAAAACTGCCAGTGACACAGATTAAGTCGTCGCGGCTTGTTGCCCTAGCGGCAATTTCAAGAGCTTCACCAAGTGTATTTGCAACCTGAGTCATCTTTCCACTAATTTCTGCAAATTGTCGTTGAAGAATTCGCGGTTCTGCTGCACGAGGGTTGTCGTGAGATTTTGTAAAGATGATTTTATCAGCACCTAGCGAGAGTTCGCGGAGCATGCCGTTGACATCTTTGTCTGCACAGCAGCCAAAAACACAGACCATAGAATCGTAAGGGACATGCGCGCCAATACACTTTATGAGTGATTGCAGTGACGATGGATTGTGTGCACCATCGACGAGAATTTTTGGTTTATCCCAGGCAAGTTCCATACGCCCATCGATGGACGAGTTCCCAAGACTTTCGTAGAGGGCGGCATCTTCAAATGTAAATCCAAGTGTTTTAAGTTTGCAAATTGCAGCAAGTGCAAGGCCGCAGTTTCGTGCTTGGTGTGCGCCTTTTAGCGGAACAGGCGTGTGCATAAACTGCGTTTCTTCAGTGATAATACAAATTCTATTTTGCGGTACACCTTGGTTGCTTGTGACAAAGCGCAAACTAAATTCAATTTCATCTCCAACAAGTTCAAGATCGCACAGTGTTTCTTCTGCAGATGATCGTAAAACATTTACAACACTTTCTTCTTGCTGACAGCTGATTGCTGGTGTTGACTTTTTGAAAATACCTGCTTTTTCCTTGGCAATCTCTTCAGGTGTTTCACCCAAGATATGCGTATGGTCAAGATCGATTTGGGTTATAAGCGTAAGGATTGGGTTAATGACATTGGTTGAATCAAGTCTCCCGCCAATGCCAGTTTCGATGACTGCAATGTCAACCGCTTTTTCAGCGAAGTACTTGAATGAAACTGCGGTAATTAATTCAAAGAAGGTTGGTGTGAGGCTTCGTTTTTTGGCAGCAGCAACTACTTCGGCAACAATCTCTGTGAATTCATCTTCGCAGATCATTTCATCATTGACGACAATTCTTTCTCGAATATCGATGAGGTGTGGGGAAGTGTATTTACCAACGGCATATCCATTGCCACGAAGCATTGAAGTGAGCATTTCGATCGTAGACCCCTTGCCAACTGTTCCGGCAACATGCACCATTGGTACTTGATCTTGGGGATTTCCAAGCTCTTCGAGGATTTCTCGCATTCGATCGAGCTTAAAGGTCTCCTCATCGTATTGAACAACTCGCAATCTTTCATAATCAGTTTGTTCAAGGAGGTAGGCAACAGCCGATGAGAAGGTTTTGATGGGCTTCTCTTTCGCTTTAGATGCCTTTTTCGTAGTACGTTTTTTTGTTGTTTTCTTTGCGGTAGCCATAGCCGTGTCATTCTACCATAAATCGAGTTTTATTACAAACTGGCACGTGTAAACTGTTGTAATATATGGGTTTATGGAAATAAGTTGGATTTTTAAAAAATGCCAGATACTAGCCTTGCCTCTGAATCCTGGAGAGTGCTTCGAATTACAGGCGAATTCGTTGATGCGATTGATACCCTTTGCAAACTTCCACCAGCAGTTTCAGTGTTTGGCTCTGCTAGGCTTCCAGAAGAAAATGAATATTACAAATCAGCGCAAGAATGTGGAAAATTGCTTGTAGAAGCAGGATTTGCAGTGATTACGGGAGGGGGACCGGGCATTATGGAGGCGGCAAATCGCGGTGCAATAGGTGCAAACGGCGTTTCTGTCGGGTTAAACATCTCCCTTCCTCAGGAACAGGACGCTAATCCATATCAGACAGTCGAACTTGATTTTCGTTATTTTTTCATACGTAAAGTAATGTTTGTGAAGTATGCGAGGGGATTCATCATTTATCCGGGTGGGTTTGGAACGCTAGATGAATTTTTTGAATCACTCACCTTGATGCAAACTTTGAAGATCAAGCCATTCCCAGTCGTGTTGGTGGGTTCTAATTACTGGACAAGCCTTGTTGAATGGATGAGAACTCGATTGGTTGGCATGTTCGAAACCATCAGTGAAGAAGACTTAGATTTATTTCATATTGTGGACGATCCAGCGGAAGCGGTGAAGATCGTCTTAGATGATTTTACAGGCCGTAAACTTGCCGCTGAAAAATTGCCACGTTTTGAAACAGACGAAGATGAGCCAACCGGCGAAGGCACTCGTACTGGTGTTCGTCCTCGCCGCGGAAGCCAGAACAACTAGACCCGTATAATGGATAATATGGATGACGAGCGTTTAGACAATAGCATTGATGAAACGCTTGTAGAGGTGGGAAATACAGTTTCTCCGGAGGATGAGCGCGTCGCAGATTTGATGGCGCATACGATCGATGTTTCTGCGCTCGCAACGGCAGTAACAAAGCAGAAAGCAGCGGATGCAGCGGATACGCTTGAAGATCTCGATGATCTTGAAGCGGCAGAAGTCATTGAGTTGATGGAAGATCAATCCGCGTCTGATGCACTCGCCGAAATGGAAACTCCTCTTGCTGTCACCATCGTTGAAGATCTCATCGATGATGATCGTGCGACATATTCCGCAACGCTTCTTTCCTTGATGGCACCTGACGATGCTGTCAGCATTATTCGATCTGTAGATGATCCATACGTTGAACCAATTTACGGAGCGATGCCAGTTCGCGACGCTCGTCTTCTGCGTCAGCTCAGTGATTACGAAGAAGAGTCAGCGGCGGGCATTATGACTACCGACTTTGTTTCACTTGATGAAACAATGACGATTACGCAAGTCATTGATCTCCTGCGAGAACGTGAACTACCAGAGCACGTGTTGGATCTCCCCGTCACCAATTCGCAAGACCATCTCGTTGGAATTATTAGTTTACAAACATTGTTGATCGCGCTTTCAAACGCACAAGTAGGAGACGTGATGTCCCTCAAAGTTGCTGCAGTACATAGCGACACAGATAGAGAAGAAGTAGCAAGAGAATTTGATAGATATGGATACGAAATGTTGCCAGTAGTTGATCCATCCCAGCGATTGCTTGGAATTATTACTGTAGATGATGTTATTGACATCATCGAAGAAGAACAAACTGAAGACGTTCAGAAAACAGTAGGTGCGGGGGCTGGCGAGGCGGTTTATTCTGGCATTGGTGAAAAATTAAAAGGAAGAATGCCGTGGCTCATCGTTTCGGCATTCATGATGTTGCCCGCGACTTTTGTTGTTTTTCATTTTGAATCACTTATCGCAGAGGTTGCACTGTTAGCAGTTTTTATGCCACTCATTGCTGCACTTTCTGGAAACGCAGGACACCAAGCTCTTGCGGTTACTTTACGCGGCATTGTGCTTGATGAAGTGCGCCGCGATCGTATCTGGCCACTCATTCGTAGGGAATTACTGGTCGGTGTGATCAGCGGCGCGGTACTCGGCGGCGCTGCAGCACTTTTCTTACAACTTTTCGGTGATTCTGTTTTAGCTACTCGAATGGGCGTTGTCGTTGCCCTTGCAATGCTTGTTTCTATGTCAGCAGGCACACTCACGGGGGCACTTATTCCGCTAATCATGCGACGTGTTGGCGCCGATCCCGCCCAAGCATCTGCTATATTTTTAGTGATGGTGACCGATGCTGTCGCATTTACAAGTTTATTGGGTTTTGCAACAATTGCCGTTCAATGGCTACAAGGAAATTAACATGATCAGAGATATAGAACGAATACTCATTGCAAGAGGCGCAATTTCTGACAGAGTTCGGTCACTAGCAGAAGAAATTACACGTGGTATTGACGAGAAGGACGAAGAGGGCGAATTGGTCCTTGTTGCTGTGATGACTGGTAGTATTATTTTTGTGGCGGATCTGATGCGAAATTTGCCTATGAAAATACGTATTCAACTCATGACTGCAAGTAGTTACGTTGGAAAAACAACATCAAGTACGCAAGACCCAGTCGTTGGCAAATTGCCCGATGTCACCGGAAAGCATGTGCTTCTCGTTGACGACATATTGGATTCTGGTAAAACACTCACTCGTATTCAATCGAAACTAGAAACTCTTAATCCAAAATCAGTTGATACATGTGTGTTATTGCGCAAAAAACTACCATCTGCTATGTCCGTACCATGTACGTATGTCGGGTTTGATATTGAAGACGAATTTGTCGTAGGGTATGGCCTTGATTATGATGATTATTACCGCAACTTTCCAGATATAGGTGTAATTGATCCGTAAATTGGCGCGGTGCCAAACATATCGCCCGCGCAGCCCGTCGGCGTAGATGAATGGCACCTTGGCGTTATTCATTCAAAGGAAAAAATGGTCCCGTTTGTATATTTTTTACGCCGGACCGGGGACTGTTTCAAGAACTTGTTGCATGATGCGACGTGTCGCAGTTGTATCTCCATCGTGCATATATGTGCGGCTAACTACTCGGTGTGCACAAACGGGCAATACATTGGAAACAACATCTTCAGGAATGCAGTAGTCTCGATCTTCAAGCAAAGCAGTTGCACGCGCAGCCTGTGCAAGTGCGAGTGCACCACGGGGGCTCACACCAACTTGCAAATCTTCAGCCTGTCTTGTCGCGCTTGCAATTGCAATCATGTAGTCAACAAGATCATCATTGATTTTTATTTCGTCAACGTGTTGTTGCATCGCAACAACCTCTTCGCTAGTCATCACTGTTTTTAAAGTTTGTAAACTTGTTCTTGCAGGTTGTTTCCGTATGACGCGTCGTTCGTCTTCTGGAGAGGGATACCCCAGATTAATTCGCATCAAAAAACGATCAAGTTGATTTTCAGGAAGAAAGTACGTTCCTTCAAATTCATAAGGATTTTGAGTTGCGATTACCATAAAGGGGGCAGGTAAAGATCGGCTCTCACCATCTACACTAACCACAGCTTCACTCATAGCTTCAAGTAACGCAGATTGCGTTCTTGGTGTTGTACGATTGATTTCGTCTGCAACAATGATGTTGTTAAAGACGGGACCAGGTCGAAAAGAAAATTCTGAACTCGTTCGATCAAACATACTGATCCCTGTGATGTCACTCGGGAGCAAATCCGGCGTGCATTGAATTCGTGCAAACGAACAATCGATTGACTTCGCCATTGCACTTGCCAAAACAGTCTTTCCAACTCCAGGGACGTCTTCGATCAAAATATGTCCTCTTGCAAGAAGAGATACGATCACCCTGTCTATAGCACCAGCGTTTCCCATGTACACTGATGCAATATTGCGTTGCAATTCCTGTAGTTTGTGTTGTGTTTTGACCATTATAGAATTACGAGTATACAGCCATCAGGTGCGGCCCAACAAGAGATACACCGAAACATGCAATTAAATCAAGAATCACCAATCGCCAACCAGTTACGGGATATGGTTGTGAACCGCCAACTATCTTGTGCTCGGTGCGGGTATGACCTCAAATCACTTTCCGCTGATGGTAATTGCCCAGAGTGCGGGGAACCGATTCGCTTAACGATAATAGATTCAGTTGACCCTGCATCAAGACGCCTACCACCAATTGAGAATCCCTTTGCAACTGGCAACGCACTTGTTGGAGTATCTGTATTTCTTTTTCTTTCTGTTTTGTGCGCAGTTTTGGTTTTGTTGAGTAAATCGCCCTCATCTTTGCCAATTCCAAGCGTTATTCGCACTCTTAATGATCCTATTTGGCTATGTGTTTCATCAGCACTTGCTGGCCTTGCGCTTATTTGTTTAACACCGATTATGCGAATGTGTCGCCGTGGTTTGATTCAAGGTTGTAAATTGGGCATTGCTCTAACCGGTTTAGGATTGCTTTCCTTCGCCATCTTAATGAGCGCATCTCGTTGGGTCGTTCTTGGTGGAGTTGACAGGAGTGCTGTCTTAACGCTTTTATTTGATTCGATACTTCCATTAATTTCACTTGGAATTGCATTTACTGGTCTTCGCAGGTTGGTGCCTAGGCTTGGGCAACGTTCTCGCGAATTTCGCCTTGCCCAAGGAAGCCGCCAACGAATGAACGATCTCCTTGCTGCGCTGCTTTTTGCAGCCATAGGGAGGATCTTTATTTTAATTTCTTCCCATGATTCCAATCTAGCAACCCTTGGCATGATCATTATGGTTTTGAGTATCACCTTGATCGTTGTTGGGCTCATCTATCTCATTCGCAACACGCTTTGGATCCGATCTGCCCTCTGTTCACCTCCGCCATCTCTTGGGCAACTTCTCAAGCCCAAAAGCTGACCCATGGCGATAATTCATTGAAATCTGCCAGCATGGCAGTGTTTGTGGCTTCAATAGCAAAAATGTGGAGTTAAGTGCCATCGAAGGGGAGGGTTGGGCTACTTTTTGGCGCACCATTTGTACCTATTACATGGTGCTGTGGTGCAATGTGCCTGCGGTGATTGATTAGGAAGAGGTCTTTTCGCCTAAAAATGGCGAAAAGAACCAAAGGAGACAAACCCATGGCCGCAAAAGATTTGGTCTTTGATGTCGAAGCTCGAAAAAAGATGTTGCAAGGCGTTGAAAAACTCGCCTCCGCAGTCAAGTCAACCCTTGGACCACGCGGCAGAAATGCTGTATTGGACAAATCTTGGGGTGGACCAACTGTCACCAAAGATGGCGTGACTGTTGCTGAAGAAATTGAACTTCGCGACAAAATAGAAAACCAAGGTGCTCAGCTTGTGAAAGAAGTTGCTTCAAAAACTTCTGATGATGCCGGTGATGGCACAACGACTGCAACAGTTCTTGCCGAAGCCATCTTTAAAAGTGGACTTAGGCACCTTGCCGCTGGAACAGATGCAAACGCATTGGTTCGCGGCATTCGTAGGGCAACAGAAACTGTTACCGAATCAATTCGGGGTATGTCAACATCGGTTGAAAATAACATTGAAGCTGTCGCGACAATCTCTGCAAATAACGATCCAGAAGTGGGCAAGATTATGGCAAACGCTTTTTCCAAAGTTGGAAAAGATGGCGTAATTACAGTTGAAGAAGGCAAGAGTCTTGATACGACAGTTGATGTTGTCGAAGGCATGCAGTTTGACCGAGGTTTCCTCAGTCCAAACTTTGTTACTGATATGGACAACATGACAGTGACGCTTTCTAAACCCCTCGTCCTGATTTACGAAGATAAACTTGATTCGGCAAAACAAATTGTTCCGCTTCTTGAAAAAGTAATGGAATCAAAACGTCCGCTGCTCATCATTGCAGAAGATATCACGGGTGAAGCGCTTTCTACACTCGTGATCAATAAACTTCGCGGTGTTTTGCAAGTTGTTGCTGTGAAAGCCCCAGGATATGGCGATCGTCGAAAAGCAATGCTCGAAGACATCGCGGTTCTTACTGGTGGCGAAGCAATCATGAAAGATCTTGGTTTGGATATCGAAAAACTGAGCCTTGGCCAACTTGGTCAGGCGAAGAAAGTCGAAGTAACAAACAACACAACGATCGTCATGGAAGGTGCTGGAACAACATCCGACATTCAAAGCAGAATTGCACGAATTCGTGATGAAATTTCAAATAGCACTTCAGATTACGATTGTGAAAAATTACAAGAACGACTAGCCAAACTTGCTGGAGGCATAGCGCAAATTAACGTTGGCGCTGCAACTGAAGCAGAGTTGAAGGAACGCAAGGCTCGCGTAGAAGATGCACTGCACGCAACACGTGCTGCAATCGACGAAGGTGTAGTTCCCGGTGGTGGCGTGAGTTTTATCCGTTCTATACCTTCACTCGAAAAAGCGCGTAAGGCCGCCAAGGGTGACGAAAAAATTGGTGTAGATACAATTGCTGATGCACTTGTGGTACCACTTAGAACAATTGCAGATAACGCTGGTGCAAAGGGCACGGTTGTCGTTGCAAAAGTAACAGAGCAAAAAGGAAGCCATGGATTCAATGCATTGACGCTTGAATACGGTGACCTTCTTGCAGATGGCGTCATGACCCCTGCGAAAGTAGATCGTTGTGCGTTACAAAACGCAGCGTCCGTTGCGTGCATGATGTTGTCAACCGATTGCATTATCACAAGCCAACCCCAAGAAGAAGAGCCAATGCCAGCTGGCGGCGGAATGGATCCAATGGGCGGCATGGGTGGCATGGGCGGTATGGGTGGTATGCCAGGAATGGGCGGCATGCCGGGCATGGGCTTTTAATCGAAAACTAATCAACTAATACAAAATTATGGAGGCCATCATGGCAGTAAAACCACTAGAAGACAGAATTTTAATTCAACCACTTGAAAGAGAAACTAAAACAGCATCAGGTATTTTTCTACCCGAATCAGCAACCGAAAAACCAATGCAAGGAAAAGTTGTAGCGACTGGACCTGGCAAACTGCTTGACAGCGGCGAACGTGCTTCAATGTCAGTGAAAAAGGGTGACACGGTTGTATTTGGAAAATACTCCGGTACAGAAATTGAAATCAAAGGCACAACACACCTCATCGTTCGCGAAAGCGATTTATTGGGTTTGATCCAAAACTAATTACACCTCTTACAAAGAAGAGAACATTATGACAGCTAAACAAATGAAATTTGATACAGCCGCGCACGAGGAGTTTCTTGCCGGCATTGAAAAAATGACGAAAGCGGTTGGCCTTACACTGGGTCCTGCGGGACGCAATGTCGTTGTACAAAAATCGTACGGCGGACCATCTGTAACGAAAGACGGGGTATCGGTTGCAAAGGAAATTGATCTTCCTGATCAATTTGAAAACATGGGCGCAAAAATGTTGCACCAAGTTGCAAAGAAAACAGCAGATGTCGCTGGTGACGGAACGACAAGTGCGACCGTTTTAGCAGAGTCTATTTTTAGAAATGGACTTAGGCATGTCGCAGTTGGTGCAAACCCGGTCATTGTTCAACGTGGCATTATGGCAGCAGCAAAAGCAGCAACGAGTGCAGTTGATGAGATGTCCAAAAAGTGCAAGGGTCACGAAGATCTGAAAAAAGTCGCAACAGTTTCCGCAAATCACGACGATTCAATTGGCAGCATCATCGCTGAAGCGATTGACAAGGTTGGTGGAGAAGGTGTTGTTGAAGTTGAAGAGGGCCAAACAGCTCAGACCACAATCGAATATGTTGAAGGCATGGCTTTTGACAAAGGTTTTCTTAGTCCATACTTCATGACCGATCCAAAAACATCTGAGTGTATTCTTGAAGATAGCGACATTCTGATCTACGAAAAGAAGATTTCGAACCTAGCAGATTTGCTTCCACTGTTGAACAAAATTGCTGCTTCGAGCAAGCCTTTGCTTTTGATTGCTGAAGATATTGAGAACGAAGCACTCGCGGCGTTGGTTATTAACCGGCTTCGAGGATCATTGAAAATATGTGCAGTAAAAGCACCTGGATTCGGCGACCGCCGTAAGGCGATGCTCGGTGATATCGCTGCGTTGACAGGTGCTACCTTCTTCTCAGAAGATCTTGGTAGAAATCTTGAAGATGTTGAACTTAATGAACTTGGTTCTGCAAAACGAATTGTTGTGACAAAAGATGGAACAACAATCGTACGCGGTGCTGGAAAGAAAAAAGACATCGACGCTCGGATTGGTCAAATCAATGCACAAATCGAGCGATCAACGAGTGATTATGATAAAGAAAAGCTGCAAGAGCGTCTTGCAAAACTTACCGGCGGTGTTGCTGTAATCCAAGTTGGTGGTGGCAGTGAAATAGAAATGAAAGAACGCAAAGACCGCGTCGATGACGCACTTGCTGCAACACGCGCTGCTGCAAAAGAAGGCTATGTTGTTGGCGGTGGCGTTTCGTACATTCGCGCAATTGAAGCTGTTGAAAAAGCACGCAAAAATGCAAAGGGTGATGCAAAGCTAGGGTTTGATATTCTTGTATCTGCACTTGAAGCACCAGCA
>CESR01025605.1_pt1 | contig 16694 bp, 10 predicted proteins | sample 356351 | NCBI WGS metagenome assembly CESR01 (sample SAMEA2622149, study PRJEB7988) | marine metagenome | isolation source: saline water (ENVO:00002010), including | reverse complement strand
ATTATATTATACTATTATATTATTGATAAATATTATTGCCCGAAAGGGTTTATGGGGTATACCCACCCCGTAGTTGGATAGAACCACAAAGGAGAAACAAATGGGAAGACCTATTAATAAAAGACACTTCGGTACCCCTGATGACGGTCTCGATTTTAAATGTAGATATCATTACGGAACATTATCCGATGGCTGGATTCTTAAACAAGTCGGATCAAAACGTTTTAAGTGTACAAATAAAGCCGGTAACGATTATATTTGTACCTTAGTAGACAAAGCACAAGGATCATTAGCACAAGGCGAAATGTCTATTAGTGTTAAAGATAGTGCAGATAGTAATGCTATTAAGCGAATAACAAAAATTACAGGTAGACGAGTTACATTATCAGGTGGAACCCAGATACCTTGGGATTTTACTGGTGCAGGCGCAACTGTAGAGATGGAAGAAGCTGGAACAGACGAAGACAACGCTGGAACAGATAACTTCGAATAATCAATTTTAAAATGGGGCATATTTTGCCCCATTTTTATCCTCACTTCGAGGGATAAATATTATTAATGGAGTGCAGGATGAATAATGGCTTTAAAAACTACCAGTTTAATTTCAGATGAATCAGTAACAGCATCAAATCTTAAAACTCAAAATGCGGCTACAGCAGGTGATGCAGTAGCAACAGATGGAGTAGGGAATTTAGTTTATAAAACATTACATGGTGCTCAACCAACTGTAACATATAAAAATGCAAATTTTTCAATTACCGCTGGCGAAAACGTCCAGGTTGATACACGATCTAATCCGGTTAGTATAACCTTACCAGCAAATCCTGATATAGGTGATGCGGTTAGAATATCTGATGGTGGCGGAAACTTTGCAAGTTTAAATGTTACAGTTTTAAGAAATGGTAATACAATTATGGATTTAGGAGACGATTTATTAGTAGATTACAATAATGCGTCTTTTGGATTATCTTATAATGGTACTACTTGGAGAATATTTTAATGGCAATTTATCTTTCTGATTATTTAAGTCCTTCCGCCGGCTCTGTGACAGGCGCCGGATCTGTTGATACAATATCTGATGAATATGCTTATCATGCATTTGAAAGAGATGCTGATGGTCTTTTAACATATACTAAAGTAAAATTAAATGGAACAGAAGCTGTAGAACTTACAAATGATGGTGGTTTTGCATATAATGGTTTAGAAGATATGTTAGATGGTTCGTTGGATGATGGAGAAACGCAAGTTAATTCTCTTCCTGTAGGATATACAGAAACTGGAAGAAATCAATGGGACACAAACATAGGTTTTAGGAATCATGACCAATTTAGATTTGATAATTTAAAATTATTTTATTATTTAAATAGTGACGGAAAGATAGTAGCAAGATATAAACAAGATTATGTATACGTATCAACTGGTGGGTCAACAGCAGTTTAAAGTATAATTTTAATGGAAATTATCGAATAAATATATTAAATCATATAAGGAATCACACTAATGGCTGATTTTATTTTAGGACGATTAAAGTTTAAATGGAAAGGTGACTGGGTTACCTCCACACAATATATTATAGATGACATTGTTAAGTATGGAGGTAATACATATGTATGTATTATTAATCATACTGCAGATGCTTTATTTTATACAGACTTAGATAGTAATGCATACTGGTCGTTACATACTGAAAGTTTTGCATACGATTCAAGTAATACAGCATGGCAGGCAACTACAGCATATAAAAATAATGATGTAGTGCGTTGGGGAGCAAATTTATATCTTTGTAATACTCATCACACTTCAGGCAACGATTGGGCAACCAATTCTGCTAAATTTACTTTATTTGTTCCTGGTTTAGAATTTGAAGATTCATATAATAATACCACACAATATCAATTAGGGGATGTTGTTACATATGGTGGTTATACTTATACAGCAAAACAAGATACTGTAGGTAATTTACCTACACATACTACATATTGGGATGTTTTAACAACAGGATTTAAAGTTAGAGGCGAATATAATGCAGGTACAGCATATAATCCAGGTAATGTTGTAACTCGAAATGGTTATGTTTATGTAGCAATAGTAGATACAACAGGTAACTCACCAACAATACAAGACACAGATCCTCAATCACAAACATATAACGAAACAATTACAAATGCAACATATTGGGAATTAATAAACACTGGTTTTCAATTTAAAGGTGATTGGAATGGTGCTTCAACTTATTACTTAGGTGATGTAGCAAAAGAAGGTAATAGTTCTTATATTTGTGTAGATGAACATACAGGAGACGGAAGTTCATCTTCTCCAACAAAACCACCTTCTGCATATTGGGATACCCTTGCCGCTGGTGATACAACTATTGTTATGAACACCCCAGGTGACATAATGATAAGAACTTCTACTAACCAAAAATTAAATGTAGGAGCAAAAGGTTGGAAATTACGAGCAGATGAAGGACAAAACTTTCCTATACATTGGGATCCAGATGATGAATCATACACATGGTATGTTGATTATCATAAAGGTTCAGACGAAGAAAATCTTACTTATAGTCCAGGCGTAGTTTCAACAGGATCTATGTCAAGTGGTGAACAAACATTATGTACAAGAGACTTAGGTTATGTATTAGATGCCGCAAAGTATGATATGGCAGTAGGCACAAATTATATGCAACATATAGTTGGTGTTAGAATGAATTATGGTGTGAATGTAACAACTGCTGATAGGATAAGAGTATTAGGTGCAATTGAACATGCAAAATTAGCAACTGTTGCTATTAATAGTGTTTCGTCAAAAAGTGTAATATTAGCAGAAGTAACACAATCATTTGATGAAGTAACAGATATTATAAACAATGGTCTTCCTGCGGCAGATCCAATATCTTTTCCAGATTTTGGTGCTTCTTCTAATAAAATAAATGCAGTAGCACAAATGCAAGCAAATAAAAACTTTATAGCCGCAGAAGTTAATGCATGGATAGAAGATTATATTGGTGCAATGACACAAGCAGAACAAGATTTATGTACAAGAGATATAGAATATGTAATTAATGCCGCAAAATATGATATGGCTATGGCCACAAATTATATGTCGGTTATTACAGGTATTAGATTTAATCATGCATTATATGCTGTTTCTTCAGATAAAGTACGAGTTCAAGAGGCCGTAGATCATTCAGAAGCATCCATACAAGCATTAACTAATGTAACTGGTGGATCAGAAGCCGCAATAGTTGCCGCTTATGCAGAAATTAAAGATATTATGGATAATGGTATTGGTAATGCCGATACACCAACTTTTCCAGATTTTAATACTGGTAGATCAGATTGGACAGATAGAAAAAATGGTGGAGCTCAATTACAAGCAAATAAAGATTTTATAGCTGAGGATGTGAATAAATGGGTATCGGTTAATCATACATCTCACTTTAATACATATGATGAAGCAAAATGTACAAGAGACACAGGGTATCTTTTAGATGCAATAACATATGATTTAATGTATGGTGGCACAAGTGCAACAACTATAATGGCTAAAGCATTTTTTGATGGTGGAATATCACAATTAACAACTCCAACTGAAAGAAATGTAACTGTTCAAGCATATCAACATTTAGCATTAATTGCTGATGATGTTGTTCAAGAAACAGCGGTAACCCCTCAAACAGGAAATAATGAAGTACAAGATACAAGTGGTACAGCCGCAACACAAGCAGAAGGTACAATAGTTCAAAATTTAATGCAGATTATAGAAGATGCAATTTATGCTAATAGTGTTTCTGGTGTACCAGCGGCTATATATCCAGATGTTGCTACTTCAACTCACATAACTCCATTTACAGATATTGGAACTGATCAAACAACAATAATAGCGGCGGCGGTAGGCTCTGTTGCTAGTAGTGCTGGTTATGTTCATAATGCATCATTATGTACAAGAGACTCTAAATATTTTATAGATGCATTAAGTTACGATTTATTATACGGAGGTGATTTTGGAACGCATGTCTGTGCATTTTCATTTTTTGATGGAGGAGCATCACAAATACCTGCAAATCATAGAGAAACTACAGGATTAGCATATAATTATATGGCAGATGTTCTCAAATATTGTATAGAAGAAGATACAACTTGGAATCCAGAACAATCTGTAATAACCCAAAATACTTCAGGACAAGCAGGAACAAGTGCAGAAAGCACAATAGTTGATACAAATTTACAAGTTATAGAAACTGCGGTAACCACTAATACTATACCGGCTACTTCTATAACTTATCCTGCAATAACTAATGCATTAGTAGATAATACAACTGCATTTAATGATATAACATCAAGCCAAGGAACTATTATATCTAATGCAGTAGCGGCAGTAGCGGCAGGACAAATAACAGGTTCAGGAGTTGCTGATTATGCTGGTGGTACAACATATACAGCAGGTACTGTATGTAGATGGGCCCCACCTGCATGGGCAAGTGCAGGTACATATGTGTTAGGACAAATAGTATCACATACTGATGTTACCCATCCGAATGAAGATAAATCAAGATGGTATAAATGTATAGATACAACTAATGCAGGCGTTGGTCCTCCATCCGTAAGTGGTAATGTATCTGCTCCATGGAAATTAATTGCTCCATCAGATCCTATTACACAAACAACAGCAGTAGATCCAAATAATTTGCAAGTATTTTATGGTAAAGATAGATTATATGGTAGATCAGATCATACTACAACTGCTAATTTTGGTGGTGATGAAACAAGGTATCAAGTATTCATAGCCATAAAAGATAGATCATCAGTAGAGCCAATGAATTCAGTTACTGGTGAAGTAAATGAAGGTTGGCGATTAGTAATGAACGGATTAAAAGTAGATGTATATGGACAAGTAACCGGTGTTATTACTTGGGGTAAAAATACTAGTGCGGCATTTAAAACAATACGATATGCCCTACAAAGATCAAGATCAGGTGACCAAATTATGTGTGCACCAGGGGTATATAAAGAATTTTGCCCAATGGTAATCCCGGCAGGAGTCGGTCTACAAGGGAAAGAAATGCGTACAACTTTTGTTGAACCTAATATGGAAGACGATGGTGGTAATGGAGTCGGAGTATCTATGTTAGGAGCAGGGTATCCTAACAATGAAGTTGCAATGTTTTATGTAAATGATGCAGTAACAGTTAGAGGATTTACATTTAGAGGTATGGGTGGTACCTCTATAGGTGTAGGTACTCCTCATGAAGAGCCTGTAATTAAAGGTGTATGTTTTAGATTAGATCCAAATGGTGCAATTAATCTTAAATCTCCATTTATTCAAAATGCTGTTTCGATTTGTGATGGAGGCGGTGGAATATATTGTGATGGTCATGATGCACCTTATGGTCGATATCAAAGCATGTGTACAAACGACTTTACACAGGTAAATTCAGATGGATTTGGTATATTTTGTACAAACAAAGGGCGAGTTGAAGCAGTATCGGTATTTACATATTATAATCATGTAGGATTTACTACAACTCATGGTGGTGTTTTACGTGCCGCAAACTGTAACAATTCATATGGAGAATACGGTGCAGTTTCTGAAGGTAACTTTGCAAATGAAGTAGACTTACCTCAAAAAACTGCTTCTATTGATAACAAAACAGGTGAAGCAGTACCATATAGAGTTATGGTTGATGAAGTAAACGGAGAAGTTATAAGAGTAGAATGGAAACATGCAGGTGAAGATTATACAACTGCTAATCTAACATTTTCTGCCTCAGGTGATAATGATGCAGGAACTCCAGCGGCAGGTGGTCCGGCTGCTTTTTCATCTACTTTTGTTAACAATGGAATAACAAGAATAACATCATCAAATAATGTAGTGAATCTTAATAGATATTTTGGTAATGCCCAAGCAGGAACAAACCCAGGTTCCGGAGATGCTACTCTCCAATTAACAGCAACAGCAAACACAACACCAGCCGTAAACTTTATTGGAATGACTATTAATATTATAGGTGGTGCGGCCGCAGGGCAATTTGGAACTATTCAATCTTATGATTTTGCTACAAAAACAGCAACATTAAATGGTGTATGGCAATCAATGAATGCTAGTGCAACTGGAACACCAGACTTTACTTCACAATATGAAGTTGTTCCGACTGTAACTTTAACATCAACACCTGCGGCATCGGTTGATGCTATAATACATTGCCAAGTTTCAGGGCTAGCCGATGTTGAACAAATGCTTATTATACATCCAGGTTCAGGATATGATGTAACTGCACCTCCTACAATGACTATAGTCGATCCTGGAGCAGATCAAAATTCATTATCTGGATATAACCCAAGTTTTGAAATTGCCAATGGAGTGCCTGTTTGGACACGAACAGATGCTGGAGGCGGATACCCAACAGGTATGCAACAAGGACAACTTACACCTGGAACAACTATAGCAACTGTAGCAGGAGATGGTTTTGCAAATGTAAAACAAATAGGTGGTTACTTATATGTTAGAAATTTATCTCGAGAACCTAAAGATGGTTCAAATATGGAAATTGCAGGCGATTTAACTTTTTATACTGTAGTTAATGTTTTGGGATATGCTAATACTGGCGGCGCAACCGGAACAGCATTAATACAAATATCACCTCAAATGCTAACTCAAGATTCGCCTGTTCATGGAACATTTGTTCAATTTAGAGAAGAATATTCTAGTTGTAGAATGACAGGACATGACTTTTTAGATATTGGCACAGGCGACTTTGCTACTTCTAATTATCCAGGAATACCAACCCAAGATGCAGATCCTACACATGAGACACAAGAACATTGTGGAGGAAGAGTATTTTTTACATCAACTGACCAAGATGGTAACTATAGTGTTGGTGGATTATTTTCTGTACAACAATCAACTGGACGAGCTACTCTTAATGCTGAAGACTTTTCATTAGCAGGATTAAATGAATTAAAACTTGGAGCATTACAATTTTCTGGATATGGTGCAACTATTGATGAATTTTCATCTGATGGAACATTAAGTGGTAATTCAGATAGTGCATTAGTAACAGAAAAAGCAATTCGAACATACATAACTAACCAATTGGGCGGTGGTGATAACCAATTAGAGGTAAATACTGCTACAGTTGGTTCAGTATTTATATCAGGTCAAGAAATTTCAACAGTGGCCGCATCGGGAATGGACTTACAACTAACTTCAGATAGTGGTAAGGTTGTGTTTGTAGGCGAACCGCAATCTAATGCGACAATAACAACCGATACAAGTTTAATTACTAAAACATATTTTGAAGATAATTTCTTAACTCAAAATTTAGTTTCAAATATTATGGAAACATTAGATAATACTAGAGTAGCAGGAACAGGATCACCGGATACACCCTAAAAGGATAAATTATGGCAACAGGTACAACAACAAAACAAACATTATTAGATCAAATTGATAATAAAGTAGCAACTGCAAATGCTACAGAAGTATCTCAACTTTCAAAAGCGATTAATAATGTACAAGAGGTAATCCAAGAGGATAGAGTATTTTCTCAACATCCTAGAGGATCGAATGAATTATATTTTGAACGAGATGCAGAATTTGTCATTTGGTGTGGTAGACAGCATAATCATAGTCATGATGGTGGTGGAGCTATTATATACGATAGCAATTTAGATATTTACGATAATACTCAATTTGCAGGATTTCATTGTTATAATGGAGGTGTTGATGGTACTTTTGGACACCATGGTTGGGGATCAACTGAAGCATGGGACCACGGCGGAAATCATTGTTGGTTAGATACTACATGTCATTCACACACACATCATTGTTATATTAATGGAACAGATGCAGTAGGTGAATTAGGTCATTATAGACTTAAAATGGGAGAAGGTGGACATATAGGTTATTATACTTCTCATTTAGGTACTTTTAGACAAAGAGAAATGTCTAAGATAGGATCCTGGGAAGTTCGTGATAATAGATATTATGTTACTTACACTCATAATCAAGTTGCTATTATTAACAGATTTATGACAGAACATGGTAGAGCAACTGCAACATCATCAAAACATATACCAGGGGAAACAGGTAACAATTATGGTTGTTCTTCGTTTAATAGAAAACGTAAAGAAGTATGTTTTATTAATCCTGCTCAACCTGTAATGGATTATGCTAGTAATCATTTAACTTCTACGAATAGTCATCATTGGAATGCTATTACAAATGGTGGTGAATTAGAAACCATGGAAGGTAATCAAATGAATAGGCATCGTTGCCGAATGTATTATGGTATTCAGCAGATTGATGGTGCAACAAATTTAGAAAAAGTATTAGATGATAAAACTGCAAAAAATTTATACTTTAACTGGATTTATGGTATGAATACTTGTTATATAGGTTCACATTGGCAGGCAAAATGTACTTTAGTTGATAATGGATCAATATTTGCAATGACACAAAATCCATATAACTCTTATACATTAGCAAGATTGGTTAGACAACGTGATGATAGAGCAATTAGGTTTGAAACAAGACAAACACAATATTGTAATAACTGTTATGGACAGCATAATAATCACGCCGCAGGAGTAAGAATTGTTCAAAGTAGAAATAAACGAAATGTATGTATGTTTGGGCCTTATTACTATTATGGTGGTGGAATGTGCGGTTGGATTATTTCAAGAGATACCTCAAGAGAATATCCGGAATTATGGAGTCATCATACAAGTTATGGCTTACAAATAAGTCCATTTAGAGATGCAGATTTTTATTTGCATGTTGCACATGATTGGAATGATTGGGGCGGTCATAATAAAACCTCAAGAATAGCATTTCAAAATGGAAAAGGACATTTTGAATCATATTGGGTAGGTGAACAAATGGATTCACAAGGGCATAGCACACAGTATCCGGCTGTTTGTCCTTTACATAAAGACGGTTTAACATATTAAGGTGATTTAACTATGAGTAATGAAACTATTAAACAAGCAAAAGATGCAGTATTAGATAGAATAACGGCATTGGCTGAAGATTCAAATACAGATGCATCTGATACTATATTATTAACAGATGCTTTAACTACAGTTAATGATGGAGTAAATGAAACTACTGCAATTAAACCCGCTCCAGACTATCATTATCGTAATACTAGGCCAGAATATGGAATATGGTCTTCGCATCATGGCCATGGTGGCGGAATAACAATTGTAGATGAAATGGCATACCCAATTAGACAACGAGGGTATTGGCATACTAGTTACGAAGATACTGCCGATGGCGGTTGGAATGGAGTTTATTCCGGCGGAATGAAAGAACAATGGGCAGGTAATAATTGTTATTATAGATGTAATGATCATGCACCTAGTGGTACAGATTGTTATTTAAGTGGTACAACATCTGTAGGTGAGTTAGGTCATTATAGAATGATTGTAGGTTACAGATCATTAGAAACTTGCAGAGTTGCGGCATGGGCAGATAATTATCGAACAGAAAATTTTTATGCAGGTAATGCAGAATTAGATGATAGAGAATGTTACTTAAAATATCAAGACCAAACTGTATCTTTACGTTTGCGACATTTTGCATATGACCATACTCCATTAAGTTCATATGATACCACTAATAATACTAATAATAACAGAGGTGGAGTTTCTTATAATAAAGCAATTGCCGAGTTAGTTGTTCTTAATAGAAAGTTAACTACTAGTACATTTACTACAAAAATTTATAAAAATATAACAGAAATAAACCGAAAAACTAATTTAGACACAGTTTTAGCCGCCGCAGTTTCAGGTGGTAATTCTGTTGCATTAGACTATACTCATGCAGATGGTTATGATGCAGGTGATTTAGAAACATATGAAAATAATAAAATTGTATTATGTGATGATAAAACTATGTTTGTTACTACACATCAACCTAGCAATTATCTTCATATTGCCCAATTAACAAGAGATGTTGCTGATACTACACTTTCATATGGAAACCATGCCCAAAGGCAGGTAGGATCACCTACATATGGTCAAGGTAATAATGCCGGTCATGGACATATGTTAGTTCAAAGTAGAGATAAGAAAAATATATTTTTGTTTTGTCCTTATTATCAATATCAACGAGGTATGGTAAGTTATATTGTTTGTAAAGATAGAAGTGAATATAAAGAAGGATTTAACTGGGATACTACAACTCATGGAGCAAATGTTGGACCATATGGTGATAGAGGGTTTGCTATATCACGAAATCATAATTGGGATTGGCCCGGATCTCAATCAGTTATATGTATGATACAAAAAGAAACCGACGGAACATGGATCGAAACAGATACCGGTGGACAGATGGATAATAATAGTTGGTGGACAACAATGTATCCAACTTTAGTACCATTAAATTATTAAGGAATATAAAAAATGCAATTTAACCAAGAACGATTAGACGAAGTAATTCCTCGGAAAGAAACGATAGTTAAGCAAAAATTAATGGACAAAATTAATGCTTTAGGAGCTGATTCGAGCACTTCTGTAAAAGATTTAACTTATTTGTCTAAATCCTTAGAGGTTTTAAATAAAAAAGTTAAAGAAGATACATTTACAGATGGAACAGGACCTGATTGCTATGGTCGTCGACTTAAACAACAAGAAGTACCGCATACTTCACTGCCTGGATGGAATACAGGAAGAGGTGAATCAAGAAATGCGTCTCCTGCTCAATTTGGTATTTATACTTCGCACTATGCATGGTCATGTGGTATAACAATTTATGATGAAAAATGTGAACCAATGACTAATTCTCGTTGGTCATGGTGCCATCATTATGGTGGTTCTACCGGAGGGCAATACGGACCTTGGTCAACCGGACAAAGAAGTGCATGTTGGGATTGGAACGGTAATCCTTGTTATTTTAATACCCATACTCATACATCAAGTAGTCATTGCTATAATAATGGTGCAGATTCATGCGGACCACATGGTAATAGTAACTTAATTACATCACCTGCGGCATCGTTATCTACTGTTTTTTGGAATAATGAAAATAACCAAGCAAGTGGTATTGGTATGCGACATGAAAAAAGAAACGAACAAATTGAAACCGGTAACTACGAACCAACAGACAAATATACATATTTAATATATCAAAATTCGTCTATTAGATTACGAAATAAAAAAGTTATGCCAGGAGCGGCTAACTTAGATTATTCCCAAAAAGCTACAACAAATGGTGATTCTGCCGCATATGGTTCATTATCACATAATGCAGAACGTAAAGAATTAGCAGTTTTAAATAGAAATCATGCTATTTTGAATCAAGAAAATCAGAATGGTTATTATTTTGATACAAAAATTTACAAAAATGTGCCCGACATTAATTTATCAACTGATTTAGGTACAGCATTAGATAATGCTTCTTCAAAAACATTTCGAAATAGAATAGATGATGGTGGTGGCCAAGGTACTTATACTCCAATATCTAATGCTGGAAATAGTTTAGAATATGGTATTCAAGGTAGACAGATATATGGAAATACCCTTTATGATCCAGGCGAACGGGAAGAAGGAAGAGCAGGAATGAAAATTGTATTAGTTGACACTGGTGATATTTATTGGAGTATTACTCATTCTTCTGCTCATTCTTTACATAGATGTAATAGATATACTGTTGACGGTGTAACAAATGATGATTTTTATGCTGGAGGATTTGTACCAGTTTGGAATAAAATGGCCGCAATGGCTGGTTATAAAGGACAAGATGAATATTTAAATGAAAATCAAATTGGTTATGATGATAGAACTGAAGTAGTACAATATATGTATTTAAACAATTTTTATGGAAGAGAAGCAGGAACAAGTCATCCAAACGGAGCTTCTCATTCTCCTAATCATGTTAATATAATGAGTAGAAATCATAGAAATATTATATTACAAACGGCTTATTATCATTATGGTTGTGGAATGGCCGCATTTTTAATTGATAAACGATTTAGTAGGCATCAAATTGCATGGTACACAAGGGACACAACATATGGATGTCAATGGGGTCCTTTTGGTGAAGAAGGTTTTGTTGCTAGTTTTAGTCGTAATAAGCATGGATCTGATGGCTCATATCGTTTATATCTTATGAGACAAGACCAAAATACAGGTACATGGATGCGGAGTGAAATGTCAAGAGCAATGGCATCAACCAATCCTAATTATACAACATATCCAACATTGATACCAATACTGTAATACAAGGAAAATAAATGGCAACTTTTAATAGTATAAAACAAAAATTGATAGATAGAGTATATAACTTAGCTGGTTTTGCTAATGCCGCAGATACTAACTTTCTAGCAAAAGCATTAGATCAAATTGAATCTAATCCTCAACATCCATATCTAGGTAGGGTTAATATTGAAAATGCAGAGTTAAATGAAGACGGTCTTGATAGAGAACGAGCAACTCAATCTACTTCTACTTCTGTAATTTCTCCTTTAGGGGGCGGAGTTCATAGAGAACAACAAACACGATCCGATGGAGAAATGGGAACATATACAAACTATCAAAATAATAAAGGCCAACGTGATGAGGCAAAACCTCAATTTTCTATATGGAGTGCTCATAGTAATTATACAGGTGGTAGTATTACATATGATCAATATTTTCGGCCTTATGAACGAAGACAATATAAAACACAAGGTGGTCATTGGTATACAGGTGGAGATGGTGGAGATACAACATCATTATATTCAAGCCATCATAAAAATTGGGGTGCCCATAATAATCATTGTTGGTTAAAAACAGGATGTCATGCTACATCTAGTAATACATCAACAGGTGAACAACATCCAAGTGGAACAGATGCTGTCGGTGAAGTCGGACATTATAGAATTAAAATGGGGCATGGAGCGATGCCAACATCAAGATTCCATGATTATGGTAATGCATTTAGATATGAGAATGTTGAAGCAGGTAGTTGTGATTTAGACCATAGACAATCTTATATGAAATACCAAGGACATTATGTCCATTTAAGAGAGAAATGGATGCCAGGAACTCATGTAACATGGGCAAGTCATGATGCATGGGCTATGTACGAATATAGAGGTTCTCCTTCTATGTATGAAATTACATATAATGAGGCTACAACTGTTGAATCAGGATATGGAACATTAACTTATAATAAAACAAGAGAAGAATTTGTAGTTGCTAATCAGTTAGCAGATGGTTCTGCAGGATACATTATGAAAATTTTTACTAATGTTCCAAAAATAGATAGATTAACTTGTTTAGAAGATGTATTGTTAGAAGAAAATGCAGTTTATGTAAAATTTTCTTGGGGATCAGGATTTAACTCTGCAAATGCAGAATCACAACGATGTGGTAAATTTACTTTAGTAGATGATGGACAAATTTATGCTACTATGATGAATCTAAGTAATAACTATAATTTAGGAAAAATAGATAATACATGGCGAGATAAATCAACCCAATCAACTGGCGATCAACCTAATAATAAAGTATATAGATTAATTATTACTAAACCAGGAAAAGGATATACTTCTGCTCCAACTTTTTCTATTGCGACACCGGCTGATGTTAGTGGAACCCAAGCAACTGGTACAGTTACCGTGGCAAATGGGAGAGGAACAGATACAACTGTTGTTGATGGCGGTAGTCATTATGATTATTCAGTAGAACCTAATCCGGTTGTTACTATAGATAATGGTTCCACTGGTGGAACAGGAATGGAAATTAAAGCAGTATTAGTTACTATTGGTGCATTTTCTGCATTAGATTCACAATCATTAAATAGTCCAACATATGGCAGAGATTCAGGACCGTATGGACAACGAATTGTAATGAGCAGAAATAAGCAAATAGTATATCATTATTGCCAATATTATGGATTAAGATGTGGTATGCGAAGTTGGATTATTGATAAAAAGAATAGTGAATGGACCCAAGGAGAATCTAATAGTGATAATTCTTATGGTTGGCAAGTAGTAGCATTTGGAGAAGAAGATTTTTATGTCCATCATGGAGATAATTGGGATAACCCTGATGATGGTTCACAACATCATGGTTATGTTTGGTATCAAGTTGCACCACATGATGGTACATCGACTTCTTGGAAAAATAACATGATTGGCAAACATTTAGACATAATGGCACATACAACAAACTATCCGTGTGTGGTGCCAATCTTCTGAATGAAAGGTATAAATATATAAAAGAACTTTGCACAGAAATGTAAATTGCATCGAATTGCAAATGATAAATATATTGTAAGTAAAAGGATTACAAATGGCAAAAATAGATTTTGATACAAAAAACATTGGAAAACAAATTCATGATGACGGTGAATTTGATTTACCTGCACACTTACATAGCGGAGAAGGACAAGACTTAACTTTGCCATCTAGATACGGCATTAATAAATCAGAAGATCCTGTTATTGTGTTTGATAGATTTCCGGGGTGGACAGACGACGCGGCAAAGACAGAATTAGATAGAATTTGGACAGAAGATGTTTGGCCAAGCAGAGTTTCTCAATTTTTAGCCGCTACGGAACAAATAAAAGCAGAGGCTAACGCTAGATTTAGAGAAAGTGGATGGAAATTAGAAAAAGCATTAGATACCGCTGAAGGTGATTGGACACATGCCGATGTAACGGCCGCCTTAGCAGATAGAGCAGAAACGAGAACTAAATCAGGCGAGCACGAACAAAAAATTAAAGACGCATTAGTAGCAAGAAAACATCCAGATGATTGGCCAGCAATTGACGGTTGGACTTGTCCGTTAGCAGACAAGTATAAACCTGTTCAAGATGGATCAGATACAGCGGCAGGAATTGCGGCTACCAAAGCGGCAAGAGTAAAAGCAGACTTTGATGTTGATGATCCAGGTTCTGGACTTTAAAACATAGTTGTAATACTTTCAATATATTGGCGGGACTCTTTTATTTCAGAGTCCTGCAATTCCTCTACATGCTCTAACCATTTATATTGATCCTTTAAATCATAAGCATATTCACAAAAAACATCATTTAACCATTTTCGATGGGTTAATCTACCTAAAATAGTTCTAAGGGCCTGAAGGTATTCTTTTGGAGTTCTATCTTCTAATATAGCTCGTTCGTCTGCTAATGCTCCGGATTTATATGCTTCTTCTTGTCTTGGTGTTATCCAAACTTTAGATAAGTCCCAGCCATCTATTTCAGAGCCCAATTCATTACCTGCCGATAATAAACTAAATGCAGGTCTACCAAAAAATAAATGTTGTTGTTTATAATTCATAACCTCTGAACCATGTTCTATATATTGTTTTCGTTTTTCTGCCCAATCATTCCAATATTTTGATTTATTATTTTTATTAAATGCATAATGAGCACCTATATAATTAACTGTACAATCAAATGTATCGTGAACATATTTGTTATACATATCTATTTTTTCTTGATCCCACATGAAAAAATAGTTTACATCTAGTTGAGATGTATCCCATGCACCGATAGATACCATTTGAACATCTTGTGGTAATTTATTTTGTTTTACTAATGATAAAAATGATATTAAATTATTATGCATAAAAAATATAGAAGTACTTTCTAATGGTTCTACAAATCCCGATGATAAGCCACAGGTTATCCAATTAGTACCTGCTTGCTTTTCATAGCATTCTGTGTTAAACTTAATTAGTTGACAATCTTCATCTTTAACTCTATCACCATCATAACTATTTTTAAATTCTTGTAGTGCATCTTCTTCTGAGATATAATCTGTACTGAATACATAACCTGTACCTATTCGATCACGTAAACCAATTTGCCATCGCCATCCTGCTTCCATTGTTTGGCATTCAACACAACTTAAATAAGGTAATTCGTTATCTTTATCGACATAATCTATTCGGGTTGCCCATGCTCTATTATTTGGATTTTCGTCTTTCCAAGATTTAGGAGTTAACCCTATAGCATTAGGTACTAATCGCTTAAAACCACTACAATCAATAAAAAAGTCTGCTTCTATTCGTTGACCATCTTCAGTTACAAGATAATCAATTTTATCTCCATCTATAATTTTAACTTCTTTAATCTTTTTATCTATTACTTTGGCACCTAGTTTCTTACCTTGTTTTATTAATGCTTCCCCTAATAATCCTGCATCAATATTATAAGCATATTCTCGCCACATTTTAGGTAACGGTGTATCCCAATGTTCTTGTTTTAAGAATGGAGATTTACCTGCTAATGCTAATTTTAACCCACACCAACTTTCCCAATATTCTTTAATAGGTCTATTAAAACTTACCATATCATGATATTCCATTGCAAAAAGCCCAATTGGTGTAAAATACGAATGATTATCACGTAACCAATCTTTACAATGAACTGCAAATTTAATAGCACCTCGAGCATCACCTAAACATACCTGTTCCGGATCCATCCCGCACATTTCTAAAAATATATTAATATTACCTACGGTTGCTTCACCTACACCTACTATAGGTATTTCTTTAGAAGCAATCATTTCTATATCACAAATGTGACCTAATTTTTTTTGTAAAAATGCCAGAGCACTAGCACCTGCGGTCCCCCCGCCTATAATAACAATTTTTTTCTTTTCCATAATTCCTTGAATAAATATAATAATAAAGAGATAGTAAAATGGCTTATATTGGTTTTGATGTTGAAAATAGATTACACAATACTGCTTTTAC
>CESR01029135.1_pt1 | contig 16820 bp, 21 predicted proteins | sample 356351 | NCBI WGS metagenome assembly CESR01 (sample SAMEA2622149, study PRJEB7988) | marine metagenome | isolation source: saline water (ENVO:00002010), including | reverse complement strand
TAATATTAGGTCCATAACCTTCCTTTTTTCTATCCGGAACATAAGTTTCTATAGATTGAGAAATTGATAAAAAATATTTTACCAATAAAGCAGCAGAGCTGGCTCCATCAACATCATAATCACCAAAAACTCCAATTGTTTCTCTTTTCTTGATACATTCGCAAGTTCTTTCAACAGCTTTGTTCATATCTTTTAATTCGAAAGGGTTTGGCAAACTATTTTTTATTTTTGGATTGAGAAAAAGATTTACATCATCAATATTATCTTTTCTGATTGCTATTAATCTAGCAACAATCTCTTTTAAATGATAATTTTCTGAATATTTTTTTACGTCAGAATTTTCAAATTTTTTAAAAATCCAGTTTTTTCCTGTAATTGATGAAAAATTCATTTTTTCATTTTGTTTTTGATTATATTATTGGCTTTAGTGCTTTTATGTAAAACGAAAGTTTCAGATTCAAAATAATCATCATATTCTTTAATACCTTTTACCAAATCACCGTCCGTAACCCCTGTTGCACAAAATATAACATCACCTTTTACCATATCATCAATATTATATTTAAGTTTTAAATCTTTAATTCCCATTTTTTTTACTCTCTCTTTTTCTTCATTCTCATAAAATTTTAATCTTGTTTGCATTTGACATCCCAAGCACTTTAAAGCAGCTGCGGCCAGAACACCCTCTGGACCCCCGCCTATTCCAAGATAAATGTCAATTTTTGATTGAGGTAAAGCAACTGATATTACGCCTGAAACATCTCCGTCTGATATAAAATTTATTTTTACATTGAGCGAGCGTAAAGATTCGATAATATCGTCGTGTCTTTTACGTTGCAAAACGCAAGCTGTTAAATTTTCTGGTCTGGTGTTTTTTGCTTCTGCTAATAATTTGATATTTTTTTCAACACTATGATCTAGATTAATTAAATTATCAGGCAATCCAGAACCAATTGCAATTTTTTCCATATACATATCTGGAGCTTTAAGAAGGCAATTCTTTTTAGCTACAGCAATTACAGATAATGCGTTTGGCAAGTCTTTTGCAGTAAAGTTTGTCCCCTCTAGTGGATCAACCGCAATATCTAACTCCTCGCCTTTGTTAGTGCCTAATTTTTCATTGATATATAACATTGGAGCCTCATCAAGCTCACCTTCACCAATAACAACCACACCGCTCATATTAATCGTGTTAAGGCTTTTTCTCATTTCATCTACTGCAGCTTTATCAGCAGCAATTTTATCATTTTTTCCTCTAAAAAGAGAAGCGCCGTAAGCAGCTCTTGCTGTAGATTTAGCAAATGAATCGATGAAACTTTTATCAATTGTCATTTATAATTCTTCTATTTTTCAATTCTAATATAAGTTGGTTTAGTTAGAATAAATTTATTTTTATATAAGTTTGAAAGCAAATTATTATAATTTTTTTCTAAATTTTTATGAGTAATTATTATAATTGAAGCCTTTTTATATTTTTTGTTTGGTTTTTGTATAAGATTTTTTATTGAAATTTTATTTTTAGCGAAAATTTTTGTTATAGAAGACAAAACTCCAGGTTTATCTTTAACTTCAAATCTTAAATACATTGAATTTGAATGTTGATTTCTATCATAATAGTTAACTTTTTTTCTTTTATGAAATGGCATACCGAATGGATATTTTATATTACCTCTTAAAATTGATAATAGGTCAGACATAAGAGCAGAAGACGTAGGTCCAGGGCCAGCCCCCTCTCCTTGCAAGACACTTTCGCCAACAGGCTTTCCATTAAGAATTATTGCATTCATTACACCGTTAATATTAGCAATATATTTGTCTTTTTTGATCAAGCTTGGATGAACACGTTCAAACAATTTACCTTTAATAATTTCTGCAATGCCTAACAGTTTAATTCTAAATCCTAGTTTATTTGCCATTTCTATATCTTCAAATTCGATTTTTTCTATTCCATTCATTAGACAATTATTTTTTGAAATTTTTCTATTAAATGCTAGAGCAGATAATATTCTTACTTTATCCAAAGTATCATAACCATTTAAATCAAATTTTGGATTTCTTGGTTCAGCATAACCTAATTGCTGCGCTCTCTTCAAAACGTTGGAAAAAGAATCTTTTAAACTTTCCATTTCAGACAAAATATAATTACAAGTACCATTTAAGATTCCGACTACTTTATGTATTTTATTTGTAGATAACCCATCTTTTATACTTCTTAATATTGGTATACCTCCTCCTACAGCAGCCTCGAATTCAAGATTAACCTTTTTCTTTTCAGCTAACATTGAGAGGTAGTCCCCATGTCTAGCAATTAATGCTTTATTAGCTGTAATTACATGTTTTCTATTTTTTAAAGCTATTTCAACAACTTTTTTGGAAATTCCTCCGGGGTAACCAATTAATTCAAAAACAATATCAACTCTAGGATTTGAAACAACATTTATTGGATTCTTATAAAAAATATTTTTTTTAACTTTAAAACTTCTTTTCTTATTTATGTTTTTTGCTGAAATAGCGATGATATTAAGATTTATATTAGTTTTAATATTAATATCTTTTTTCTTGGATAATATTTCTTTGTAGAGTCTACTTCCAATTTGACCCAATCCTACTATTCCAATATTAATATTTTTTTGTTTCATCTTTAATTTGGTATATCATTTATATCAGGATAAGGCCTAATAAAATTTTTTTTAATAATTCGATCTTTTATTTGTTCAAATTCAACATTTTTTAAACTTGTGGAAAGCGATGTGGTTTTCTCATGTTTGATAATTTTTATTTTTTCTTTTTTTGATAATTTTTTTTTATTTTTTCTAGCTAACTTTTTTTCTTCTTCTTTTAATCTTTTTTTTTCAAGTTTGGCTCTTTTTGCTTGTTCTTTTAGTTCTTTTTTCAATCTTATTTGTTCTAATTTTTTATCTTTCTTTATTTTTTTTTCATTTGTAATTCTTTTTTTTTCGTTAGCCTTTGCTCTTTTTATAATTTCTTCACTTTTTGTTAAATCATTCTTATTTTTTTTACTAACTATCTTTTTTTCTACTATCATTGTTTTTTTAAAGTAGGCTTCTTTTTCTTTATCGTTAATGCAGGCGTGATCTCCGCACCAATAGACACTTTTAGTACCAGAGCAAGAAATCAATAATGTTAGTAAAGTAAAAAATAAAATAAATTTCATTTTAAACCTAAATTTTCTTTAAAATTATTAAATATGTTCATATTTTGAACTGCTTGACCAGATGCGCCCTTTATTAAATTGTCAATTGCTGAAATTATAATAACCCTATTTTTTTCTCTATTTTGACAAACTGATATTTTACAATAATTTGTGTTCATGACCTCCGCTGTTCCTATTGGTTTATTAAATTTATTGATTTTGATAAAAAAATTCTTTTTATGAAAACTTTTCAATTTATTATAAATTTTTTTTGCATCATTATTTTTTTTAGTCTCTACATAAATTGTTGAGAGTATACCTCTAAACATAGGAATTAGATGTGGTGTGAAAGATATTTTGATTTTATTTTTTGAATATTTTGATAACTCCTGGTCAATTTCCGCCATATGTCTGTGAGATCCTACTCCGTATGCGGCTACAGATTCATATAAATGGTTATGAGTAAATTTTTTTTTAATTTTTTTGCCAGCTCCAGAATAGCCAGATTTAGAATCAACTATTATATTGTTAACGTTTATCATTTCGTCTTTAATTAAAGGAATCAAAGGCAATTGAATTGAAGTCGGGTAGCATCCAGGACAAGAAATTATTCTATATCTTCTTATTTCATTTCTTGAAAATTCACTAATTGCATAGATAGATCTCTTGATTAAATGTTTGGCCTTATGTTCTAAACCATACCATTTTTCATAAGTTTTATGGTCTTCAAGCCTGAAATCTGCTGATAGATCGATTAATAAAATATTTTTTGGTATTTTCTTTGCTATTTTTTGAGCTTCTCCATTTGGTAAAGCTGTAAATAAAACATTTATAGCGGCCCAGTCAATTTTATTTATCTTTGAAATTTTAGGTAATTTTTTTGCTTTAATAGTATTATTAAAAAAAGAAATTGGTTTACCAATGGATTTTTGTGCACAGAGATAGGAAATTTTAACTTTTGGGTGATTTAATAATATTTTAATTAATTGTATTCCAGTATATCCAGTAGCTCCAGCAATTGCTATTTTTAATGAATCTTTCATGAATTTAAACTATATCAGTTATTTATATTAAGAAATATGTTTAAGAAGAATTACCTTTTTGAGAACTGGAAGCTTCTTCTTGCTTTTCTGCGTCCGTATTTTTTTCTTTCCACAGATCGTGAATCGCGTGTGGTGAGTTTTTCTTTTTTTAAGGTAGGTTTTAAAGCTGGTTCAAATTCTACTAAAGCTCTAGATATTCCATGAATAATAGCCCCCACTTGCCCTGATAGTCCGCCGCCAGTAACTGAACATCTTATATCAAATTCACTTTCTCTTTTTGTTAAATTGAGAGGTCTATATATAGCAGTTTGCAAATTTGGTTTTTTAAAATATTCTGACATTTTTTTTCCATTAACAAAAATTAATCCTGAGCCTTTTTTTAACCAAACTTTTGCAATTGATCTTTTTCTTCTACCTGTAGCATATTTAGATTCTTTAAAATCTAATTTTATTTTTTGCTTGTTCTCTGTAGTATTAATATTTGTTTCCATTTAATTTAATGAAATATAATTTTTTTTATTCATTTTTGAAAAATCTATCACTTTTAAATTTTGAGATTCATGAGGGTGATTTTTACCTTTATAAATTTTAAGTTTTGAGAGTTGCTTTTTTGCTAAAGGTCCGCCCGGAAGCATTCTTCTAACTGCAAGCTTTAGTATTTCAGCAGGCTTCTTATTAATTAGTTCAAAGGGGCTAGTAGTTTTAATACCCCCAGGGTATCCCGTGTGCCTATAGTATTTCTTATTTTTAAATTTATCACCTGTAAATTTTATTTTTTCAATGTTCGTGATTACGATAAAATCTCCATTGTCCATGTGTGGCGTGTATTGACTTTTGTTTTTTCCCCTTAAAACTTTTGATACATAAGCAGCTAATCTACCTACCACTGCATTTTCAGCGTCAATTAAAATCCAATTATTCTTTATATCTTTTTTCTTAACAAATTCTGTCATTGCAATTTGCGCATAAATACGTGTATTTATGAATAAAGTCAAATTTTTCTGGGCTAATAAAAAGCTTTACATAAGCTTTATTTAATAGTTTAATGTGTTATTGCCGATTTGTATCATCTTGCGGGCATTAAACAGCTAAAGTGATAGTTTAATGACCGCCTTTCTGGCGGTTTTTTTTTGCTTTGATAATTTAATTGGTAAGAATATTAGACTATATTGTGCACTTAGAATTTTTCTAACGCACTAAAAAAGGAGAAAAAAAAATGAGTAAAAACATAAAAAACCCAGAGACGATCGCTTTACATGGGGGAGAATATAGAAGCGATCCTGCTACTACTGCTGTAGCTGTTCCTATCTATAGAACGACTTCATATCAATTTAAGGACGCAGATACAGCTGCAAATCTTTTTGCCTTAAAAGAATTTGGAAACATATACACACGTATAATGAATCCTACTAACGATGTTTTAGAGAAAAGATTAGCTGCCATAGAAGGTGGTTTAGCTTGCGTAACTGTTGGCTCAGGACAAGCAGCATCCACTTTTGCAATTACAAATGTTTGTCAATCAGGAGACAATTTTATTAGTTCTACAGACCTTTATGGTGGAACAGTAAATCTATTTACACATACATTAAAAAAATTAGGTATAGAAGTTAGATATGCTGATCCTTCAGATCCAAAAAACTTTGAAAAATTAATTGATGATAAAACAAGATGTATTTATGCAGAAACTTTACCAAATCCATATTTACGAGTTTTTCCAATTAAAGAAGTAGCTGATATAGGGAGAAAATACAATGTTCCGTTAATCATGGATAATACTGCGTCACCAATTATTTGTAAACCTATTGAACATGGAGCTGCTGTAGTTATTCATTCTCTAACTAAATTTATTGGAGGCCATGGGACAGTTATTGGTGGATGTTTAATTGATGGTGGAAATTTTGACTGGACTGCTAATGCTAAAAGGCAACCATTGTTTAATGAACCAGACGCAAGTTACGGTGGAGCAGTTTGGGGAAAAGTTGTTCCTGAACTTACAGGAGCAAATGTTGCTTATGCTGTGCGAGCAAGAGTGGTATTATTGAGAGATTTAGGTTCTGCTTTAGCTCCAGATAATGCATTTGGAATTATTCAAGGTTTAGAAACAGTTGCTTTAAGAATGAAACAACACTGTTCAAACGCCGAAAAAGCTGTTGAATTTTTACAAAAACATAAAAATGTAGATAGAGTTATTTATCCTACTCTACATAAAGGTGAAATTGGCGTGAGAGCAAAAAAATACTTTAATGGTGGCAATGGTGGTTTAGTTGGCATCGAAGTTAAAGGTGGCGTTGAGTCAGGAAAAAGATTTATTGAAGCTTTAAAAATGTTTTACCATGTGGCAAATATTGGAGATGCAAGAAGCTTAGCAATTCATCCAGCTACAACAACTCACAGTCAACTTACCGAGAAAGAATTATTAGCGGCTGGAGTTACTCCTGGATATGTTAGACTTTCGATAGGAATTGAACATCCAGACGATATTATAGCTGATTTAGATCAAGCTCTAAATGCTTCGGGCAGAGGTAAATTAAAAGCAGTTAGTTAGTTTTAGAATTTTTAAAAGCTAAAATTAATGAACTGGTAATTAAAAGTATTGATCCTATTTGGTGCATAGAAGCAAGTACTATCTGTGCGCCTGATAGAACAGTTAAAACACCTAAAAAGATTTGCAAAAGCAAAAAAAAAAGAACTATCAAAGAAATTTTTCTTAAATAAACATATTCACTATTTTTAAATATAGTTATCAAAATGTATATAAATAAAAAAAATATTATATAAGCAATATTCCTATGCAAAAATTGAACTTGTGAAGGAGTATTTAAAGTATCTTTTGAAATTAACTCTTTGAATGATGAGTCGTCAGGAAAGTAACTTCCATTCATTAAAGGCCAAGATTGATAAATTTGGCCAGCATCTAAACCAGAGACGAGAGCCCCAGTTAATATTTGAATTAATATCAATAATAAAAATAAAAATGGAATGTTATATGGCATTTTTTTAAATTTTTTTATCTCAGATGAAAAATTTAAATTTAAATAGTTCCAAAATAACAATATGAAGATAATAAATGCTAGGAGCAAATGTATAGAAAGACGATAATGACTTACATCTGTTCTTACAGTAAGACCACTTTTTACCATAAACCAACCAACAAAACCCTGTAGACATATTAAGAAGAAAATTAAATAAAGAGATATGATTTTTTCTCTTATTAAGATTCTTTTAAAAGTAAAGTATAATAATGGAATTATATACAACAATCCGATTAGACGCCCTAGCATTCTGTGTATATATTCCCACCAAAATATATATTTAAATTCATCTACAGTCATTGATGAATTTAATAACTTATATTCAGGAATGTTTTTATAAAGATTAAACAAATTTTCCCAGTCCCCCGAATTTAGCGGTGGAAAGATGCCTGATAGTAAATTCCATTGAGTAATAGAAAGTCCCGAGTCAGTCAATCTTGTTAGGCCGCCAATAACAATTATTAAAGCAACAAGAAAAGTTATTAACAATAACCAACATGAAATATAAAAATTTTTATTTTCTTCATTCACAAAATTAATATACATTTCAATTAATCTATTTAACAATTAACTTTATGTCGCTAATATGGATAGAAAAAGACTGAAAATAGCTAGAAAAAAAATAGACTCTATAGATAACAAAATTTTCTCTTTAATTAAAAAAAGAACTAAAATCATTGATCATATGATTCTTATTAAAGAATATAAAAGCCAAATTGTTGATCATAAGAGAATGAATTTGATATTAAAGAAAATTAAGAAAAAATCCAAAGATAGTAAAATTGATTCTAAAATTACTTTAAAAATCTGGAAATCAATGATTTTGAGTTATGTAGATTATCAAAGAAGAAATTTTAAGAAGTAATGATTATTTGCTATGAGGAGGTAGTTTTTTTTCAACAAAAATCTCATGTTTGCGAGTATCTGGATTATACTTTTTAACTTTTAGCTTTATTTTTGCTTTTTCTCCAGAAGAGGGTTTTTTGACATAATAGAAAAAAGGACTGTCAGGTTTTTTTTCTGGAACCAATCTTACTTTTACTGATGTTTTTTTAGCCATTTAAGTTTTTTTCAATTCATTAATTATTTCAACAATTTTCTTAATCTTTTTTTGTATATTTTCTTTTGTTTTTAAATTTGTTTTATATATACCCAAATTGATATTGGGGTCAATAGTGTCTAGTTTTGGATTATTTAATATTCTTTTGACTCCTTTGATAGTTAAACCTTTTTCTTTTAACAAAAATTTTACAAAATGAATAATCTTAACACTGTTTTCAGAATAATATCTTCTTCCACCTGCTTTAATAGATGGTTTGATTTGCTTAAATTGAGATTCCCAGTATCTTAAAGTATGGGTTTGTGGTTTACCAGTTTTATCATTTATCAAATTTAATTCTTTTGCTACTACACCAATAGTTTTATATGGATCTGAAGTTTTCATGTTTTTTTTCATTAATTATTTAATTTTTTTTTAATTATATCAGAAGGTTTAAATTTAACAATTTTTCTTGAAGATATTTTAAATTCAATTTTATTTTTTGGATTTCTTCCAATCCTTTCTTTTTTATTTTTTACTTCAAAAGTTCCAAAAGAAGAAATTTTAATCTTTTTTTTAGTAATTAATTCAGTTACTAAAGATTCAAAAAAATCATCCAAAATATTTCCCAGTAAATTCCTTGATATGCCTAATCTTGAGTGTAATCTATTTGTAATATCTTTTCTGGTAAGATTTTTCTTAATCATTAAATAAAAAATATTGCTTTATTCAGCATCTATATTTATCAAATTTAATTTTATTTTATCAATTAAATTAGATTTTACAATTTTATTACAAACATTAATTGAATGTGCAAAACCTATAGCGTCAGTTCCTCCATGGCTTTTTACAACAGGACTTTGTAAACCAATAAATATAGCGCCATTGTACTTTCTTGGATCTAGTTTTTCTTTAAATTTTTTAAGTGAAAAATAAGAAAACAATAATGAAAATTTGTTCAAAGATTTCTTGAAATTTCTCGTTATAAAATTTGCAGTTCCTTCAGCAGTTTTGAGAGCTATATTACCTGTAAATCCGTCTGTGATTATAACATCAACATTTCCATCCATTATTTGATTCCCTTCTATATAACCAGAAAATTCAAAATTATTTTTTTTTTTATTTTTCAAGTGTGTAAAAGCTTTTTTTAATACATCATTACCTTTATGTTCTTCAGACCCAACATTCAGCAAAGCCACCGTGGGATTGTTTTCAAAGAGAGATCTATATAAAGCCGAACCCATGCTTGCAAAATCTAATAAATTTTTTTCGTTACATTCAATATTTGCGCCAAGATCGAGAACAACATTCATGCTTTTTTCATTTGGCCATAAAGCAGCAAGAGCAGGTTTGCTAATTCCTTCAATTGTACTTAGTAGCAGTCTTGATATAACAAGAAGAGCACCTGTGTTTCCCGCCGAAAGACATATATCAGCTTTTTTATTTTTTAGAGATTCAATAGCTTTCCACATGCTTGATTCTTTTCCCTTCTTAGCAGCCGTGAAAGGACTTTCTTTATCAAGAATAACATCTTTTGTATTTATAATTTCATAATTTGATTCAGGTAATTTATTTTTATTAATCTCTTTTCTTATAGAATCTTCATTTCCAAATAATGTAAAAAAATTATCTTTATTATCTTTCAGAGATATATTTATACCCTCAATTATTTTTTCTGGGGAATTATCGCCACCCATTGCATCAATAGCAATATTCACTTTTTTATGCATTTTCAATTAAATAAAAGTATTATTTTTTTGGTTCAAAAACCTGTCTACCTTTATATATTCCAGTTTTCAAATCTACATGATGAGAAAGTCTAAATTCACCAGTTTTCTTATCCTCAATTATGTTTGGTGCCTTGATCTTATGGTGAGATCTTCTTTTATTTCTTCTGGATTTAGATGTTTTTCGTTTTGGTACAGCCATAATCTATCAACTATTTGTATGTAAAATTTAAGTCACCTTTTAATACACTATCTAAACATAAGTCAAAGCAAAAAGCTTGATATTTGTTAAAATAATTTACCAGATTTGTATTATTTTGGGCTTTTGTTTCATCTTTTAAAGACAAATAATCAAGTAAAAACTTAAGTTTAACACTTTCCTTTTTTTTATTGTAGTTTTCACAATTCAATAAAATGTTATAAAAAATTTTGATCAAAAATTTCATATTCTTGTTAACTTTAACATCTCCATATCCCATTTCTCTCATATTAAGTTCTATGGTATTAAAAGTTAGATCAAAGAATTTTTGTTCAAAATCCTTATGTTTTTTGCTTTTATTTTTATGATTAATTTTATTGAGTAAAAAAGAGATATGGAAGAAAATTAGATTAACACGATTTTGCAAAGTGTCACTTAAATTAAATTTAGTGTAAAATAATTTATTTCGTGATAAATATATTATATTGTTATATAATTTTTTTTCTAAGGTGAAATTTTGGCTGTAATAACTAAACATAATAAAGTAATTTACACTTTGATAATAATATTATTGTTTCTAATTGCCTGTCAACGACATAACATTATTCATACTCACGGCATAGCATATTTAGAGAAAAGACATAAATTAGTAGTTCTTAATGAATCAAATAAAAATGACGTAGTCAAAATTTTTGGTCAACCTGCAACAAAAGGCATGACAGATGATAATGTTTGGATATATATTGAAAGAACACAAACAAGAGAAAAAATTTTAAAGCTTGGAAGAAATTATCTATCTAAGAATAATGTCCTAGTTCTAGAATTTAATAAAGTTGGAATTGTTGTTAAAAAAGATTTTTTTAACAAAGACAATATGGAAAATATAAAATTTGCAAAAACTATTACTGTAAATGAATTAAAAAAAGAAAATTTTATATATAGTTTTTTATCAAGTATTAGAACAAAAATGGAAGGTAAAAAAAAATAATTTAGTGAGCAATTACAGCCAAAAGTAATAAAGCTACTATATTAGTTATTTTAATCATAGGATTTACAGCTGGTCCTGCAGTATCTTTATAAGGATCACCTACGGTATCACCAGTAACAGCTGCCTTATGTGCCTCAGATCCTTTGCCCCCATAATTCCCATCTTCGATATATTTTTTTGCATTATCCCAAGCTCCACCGCCAGCAGTCATGGATATCGCAACAAAAAGTCCTGTAACGATTACTCCCAACAGCATTGCTCCAACAGCTGATAAAGCTGCTTCGATACCCCCAATGTAAAATATTATAAAATATAATATTATTGGTGATAAAACTGGTAACAAAGAAGGCAAGATCATTTCTTTTATTGCTGCTTTAGTCAATAAGTCAACCAATCTTCCGTAATCAGGTTTTCTTTTACGTTTCATTATGCCGGGTATTTTTTTAAATTGTCTTCTAACTTCAATTACTACAGCTCCACCCGCTCTGCCAACAGCTTGCATTGACATAGATCCGAACAAATAAGGTAACATTCCTCCAATTAACAATCCTACAACAACAAAAGGATTTGAAAGATCAAAACTAACAGAAATATTTTCTAAATATGATCCGGGGGTTTTAGAAAAGAACTTTATGTCTTCCGTATAAGCTGAAAAAAGCACTAGAGCACCCAAACCAGCAGAGCCTATCGCGTAACCTTTTGTTACAGCTTTTGTTGTATTCCCTACAGCATCCAAAGCATCAGTAGTTTTTCTAACATTTTTTGGAAGATTTGCCATTTCCGCTATTCCTCCAGCATTATCTGTAACTGGGCCGTATGCATCTAAAGCAACAACCATTCCTGCAAGAGCCAGCATTGTGGTTACAGAAATCGCAATTCCATAAAGTCCAGCTATATGGTTAGTTAAAAGTATTCCAGAAACAATTATAATTGCAGGTAAAGCTGTAGCTTCTAATGAGACAGCAAGACCCTGGATAACATTTGTGCCATGTCCAGTGATAGAAGATTTGGCAACACTAATTACTGGTCTGAACTTTGTTCCAGTATAATATTCTGTCACCCATATAATTAATCCAGTTATTATTAAACCAACTATTCCACACTGATATAAATCTAAACCAGTAAAAGTAGCATTACTTGAAGAATAAACAGTATCTAAACCAATAATTTTAGAAGTGATTGGGTACAAAATTGCTATAGATAGTAATGCCGTAGCAATAAAACCTTTATATAAAGCACCCATAATATTTTTGCTTGATCCAAGTCTAACAAAGAAAGTTCCAGCAATTGATGTTAAGATGCATGCAGCCCCTATAGAAAGCGGATAAATCATCATATTTAAATTATCTACAAAAAAAATTGAAGACAAAACCATCGTAGCAACTATTGTTACAGCGTAAGTTTCAAATAAATCAGCTGCCATACCCGCACAATCACCGACATTATCTCCAACGTTATCAGCTATTACTGCAGGATTTCTTGGATCATCCTCTGGTATTCCAGCTTCTACTTTTCCAACCAAATCCGCTCCAACATCAGCACCTTTGGTAAAGATGCCTCCACCAAGTCTTGCAAAAATTGATATCAAAGAAGCTCCAAAACCTAAACCTACCAGAGCATTAATTGTTTCTCTGCTATCTACATTCAGTTTTAATAATATTAAATAATAAATGGATATTGATAATAAAGCTAAACCGGCAACCAACATTCCTGTAACAGCGCCAGATTTAAAACCTATGTTTAGGCCGGCAGCTAATCCTTTTCTAGACGCTTCCGCAGTTCTGACATTAGCTTTAACAGAGACTAACATGCCAACATATCCAGCAACACCAGAAAGAAAAGCTCCAACAAAATATCCTAGACTCACGTATAAACCTAAGGCAAATGTTATGATAACAAAGATAATTACACCAACAATTGCTATGGTTTTATATTGTCGATTTAAATAAGCTTTAGCTCCAACCTGGATAGCTTCTGCAATCTCCTGCATTTTTTTATTTCCTGGATTTGCAGACAATATTTGTCTACCAGTGATGTATCCATAAATAATAGCTAAGAATCCCGCAGCAATAATATAATTGAATATGTTAATCATTTATTAAAATTAAATAAGATTTAAAGGAACGAAAATTGCCAAAAATTAAGATAAAAGGCAACAAGAATCTTTGCATAAAAATTAGAAAAAATTGTGTATAAATCATATTTATCTATTGTTAAATTCGCTTACTTTTGAGGCTTTGTCTAAGATTGCATTTAAGAATTTTTTGCCTGAATCATCAACAAAAAAATCTGATACTTTCAAATACTCGCTTATAACTACTTTTATAGGAACCTTATGCATATACATGAATTCGTATATAGCAGCCATTATCATTAATTTGATCATAAGCTCCGTTTTATTATCATTAATATCATTTCCTAGTTCTTTATTAATCAAATTTTGAATTAATTCCTTTCTTTCAATAGTTCCCATAACCACATCTTTAATAAATTTTCTATATCTATTCTTAGGAAAGATTATTTGAGTCTCTTGATTTAAATGATGAGCATATAATTTTTGGATTATAATTACCCTTGGATTGTCTTTCGCTGATATTTGATCACTCATCTATTCAGCTAATGTTTTAACAGAATCTAGAACTGATAACAAAGCGGTTGCAGCTTCGCGGCCTTTTTTTCTTCTAAGTAAGGCCTGTTCTTTGTTTAGACAAGTAATGATACCATTACCTATCGGTTTTTTATTTTCTATAGAAAGTTTCATGATTCCATCAATTGATGCTCTTGAAATGAAATCAAAATGTGGGGTTTCACCTTTAATTACACATCCAAGCGCAATAAAGCCATCATATTTCTTAATATTTTTTGCTATAGTAACTGGTATTTCAAAAATCCCAGGAACATAAATTAAATCAAAAGGGACTTTCAATGTTTCTTTAGTGCTATTAAGTAAACCATCTGATATTGATTCATAATAATTAGCTATAACTACTAATATTTTCTTTTTCATTTAATAATTTCCTGTTTAGTAATTTTAATACCATATCCTTCCAATCCAATAACCTTCTTTTTTGATCTAGTAACTAATATCATGTTTCGTATATTTAGTGCTTTTATAATTTGAGCTCCAATACCATAGTTTTTTATTAATTTATCATGACCATTTTTGTAAAATCTTTTACTTTTATAACTTTTTAATGTTTCTGAGACTGATTTAAGATTTGCATCTCTTACAAAAATTAATACACAATCTTTGTATTTTTTAAAATATTCAATAGTATCATTAAATTTGTTTGGTAATTTTTCGCCCAGCAAGTAATTTTTAACTATATTTGAAGATATAACTCGAACACGAGGATTTTTATTTTTTCTAATGTTTCCTTTAATTAATGCGAAGTTTTCTGATCCATCGAGCAAATTTTCGAATATTTTTATATCATAATTTTGTTTTTTTATTTTTATTGTTGATGATTTTTTTATTTTTATTAATTTTTCTCGAGCTAAGCGATAAGAGATAAGATCATCGATCTTACCGATTTTTAACTTATGTTTTTTAGCAAAGTTGAACAACTGTTTACCTTTAGCCATGCTTCCGTCATCATTCATAATTTCACAAATTACAGCGGACGATCCACATTTAGATAATTTTGCTATATCAACAGAAGCTTCGGTATGACCGGCGCGAATTAAAACTCCTCCATCTCTGGAAACTAGAGGAAAAACATGACCTGGTGAAATTATATCTTTTGACGATGCTTTTTTTTTGATTGCTGTTCTGATTGTTCGAGCTCTATCATGGGCAGATATTCCTGAGGTAACTCCTTTCTTTGCTTCTATTGAAACAGTAAAAGCAGTTTGTGTTCGTGATTGATTTGTTGCTGACATTAAGGGTAGGTTAAGTTTATGCACCTGAGTTCTAGTTAAAGATAAACATATCAATCCTCTTCCATGTTTGGCCATAAAGTTTATTGATTTGGCCGAAGTTTTTGATGCAGGGATTATTAAATCTCCTTCATTTTCCCTACTCTCATCATCTAGCAAGACAAACATTTTGCCACGCTTGGCATCATTTATAATATTTTTAATTTTTGAAAATTTAAATTTCTTCATTTTATGTATTTTTTTATATATTTACCTATAATGTCAAATTCTATATTCACCAAGTCACCTTTTTTTAGATGAATTAAGTTTGTTAACTTTAAAGTTTTCGGTATAAGAGTAATTTTAAATCCAAATTTATCTAATTTTGCAATTGTAAGAGAAACTCCATTGATAGCTATTGAGCCTTTTGGAACTAAGTTTTTCATGTAATTTTTGGCTAAAGCAAAACTAACAACCCATGATTTGTCATAACGTTTTATTTCTTTTATTTTGCTAGTAGTGTCTACATGTCCTTGGACAAAATGACCTGAAAGATTCTCTCCATATCTAATTGATTTTTCAAAATTTATGATGTCACCTTTTTTTGATTTTTTAAAGATTGTTTTATTTAATGTTTCTTTAGAAATATAAAATTTGCTTATTCTACCATTATATTTTTCTAAAGTTAAACATGCTCCCGAACAAGAAAGTGATGATCCAACGTCCCCTTTCTTAAATTTTATTTTTGAGTATATCTCTATAATACAATTATCCTTTTTCCTTGAGATTGTATTTATTCTTCCAACATTTTTAATAATTCCATTAAACATTATTTAATCCTATAATTTAGCAACATATCTCCAAAAAGATTAACATTCTCGATTACATATCTTTTTTTTTTAAAATGTATATTCATATAGTTTTTAATATTATTTTTTCCATACATTCCAATATTTTTGCTTGATATAAATAATTTGAAATCATTGACAAGTTTATTTTTTATTAAATCGAATATTAAATTTTTTCCTGATTCAACAAAGATTCTTGAATATCCAAAATTTCTTATGTTGGTAAGCACTTCTCTTAAATTGAATCTGTTACTAGAATCAAGATTTAATCTTACTAATTTTACTTTCAAATTTTTCAATTTTTTGACTTTTAAATTATTATTCTTGTTGTAAAAAATAGTTATATTTGTTTTGTTTTTTTCATTAAGTATCTTCGATTTGAGCGAAATCTTTAAGTTTCTATCTAATATAAACAATTTAGGAGATCTTCTTGTAAGTCCATTTATTCTACAATTTAACTGTGGGTTATCATCTTTGATAGTTTTATAAGTAGTAACTAGACAATCGTGTGAAGACCTCAATAAATGCACTCTTCCTCTTGAAAATTTATTAGTTATCCATTTTTTTTTAGTACTTTTCGAATATAAATCTTTTGATACTGCTAATTTACATGTAACGAATGGAAGTTCTTTTTTTTTATACTTATAGTAACTTTTATAAAATAAATTAATTCTTTTATAAAATATTCCTTTTTCAACATTGATATTTTTTTCTTTAAGATAATTTGTGCTTTTATTATAAGATCTTGGATCTATATCTTTAACTGAAAAGAAAACTTTATTAATTCCTCTCATCGCAATTAATTTTACACATGGTGGGGTTTTACCGTAGTGTGAACATGGTTCTAAAGTTACATACATATCACTACCTTTAGTTTTATCTTTCATGTTATTTATTGCGTTAAATTCAGCATGAGGTCTTCCATTGTAGCC
>CESR01154946.1_pt1 | contig 16849 bp, 21 predicted proteins | sample 356351 | NCBI WGS metagenome assembly CESR01 (sample SAMEA2622149, study PRJEB7988) | marine metagenome | isolation source: saline water (ENVO:00002010), including | reverse complement strand
CTGATGACCAGAACATGTGATCCCCCGTCACCGCTCATCGCATCGTTTATTGCTTTCTTTGCGGTTTCAGTGAACTCGATGTGCGCATCGACGACCTCAACTTCTGCCACGACTGGTAGGGAAAACCCCTCGCCACCTAGTATACCCATGTCGGTCTGTTGTAAGGGATGTATTTCAACAGTTGCTGTGAGTCGCCATCACTGCTATCAATCAAACACTCTCCCTTCAAACCGTGGAAGGAAGCCATGAGCGTGATTCCGCTAGAATAAATGATTCTGGAATAGAACGTGTTCCAGACTCTATTGTCATCGAGAGAGCACTGGAGATTTCAGTAGAAATTGATGACTCTGATACCTATCCGTTAGGGGTGACCATGCGAACCCCCGGATCTGACACAGAGCTGGTACTGGGATTTCTCCTATCTGAGGGGATAATTCAGAATATTCACGATGTCAAGGGATTATCTGTTGGGGATGACAAAGGAGTTGTTTCGCTTGCACAGTCTTCTACGTTCGATCCTGATGTCCATTCAAGAATGTCTACTATCAGCTCTTCTTGTGGTGTTTGTGGAAGGATCTCAGTGGATGGTATGTTGAACAACCCCGACTCAGCAATTTGTGATGATTTGAAAATTAACTTAGATACCGTAAATGCCTGTATCATATCGATGAAGCAGCATCAGACATTATTCAAATTCACAGGGGGATCTCATGCGACTGCCAGCTTTACTCCCGAGGGTGATTTAGAGAGGATCTACGAGGATATTGGCAGGCATAACTCAATGGACAAATTGGTTGGTTCATATCTGAGCGATTGTAATTTGCCAATCACAGACAGGATAGTCGTGGTTTCAGGCAGGGCATCATTTGACTTGGTCCAAAAAGCGTTGGTTGCCGGATTTCCCATAATGGTATCAATCGGTGCCCCCAGTACTATGGCTATTGATATGGCCAATGAGCATGGATTGACGTTAGCTTGCTTCGCCAAATCTAGATCGATTTCAGTTTTTAGCGGCACTAGCCGTATCGAAATATAGGCAATAGAAAGATGAACTCATACATCCACGCAAGGCCATGGGTAGAGATGTAATCGCGACGACTCCCCTGGAATCCTTTCCCCCACACAAGACACCGGCTAAGACAGTTGCAGCAGGGATCCCCGCTGTAATATCCACAGCAATGCATGGCTTCACCAAAATGGGACCATTGAACAGCATAGTAACCCTAAACCGGCTGAATAAATTCAATGGATTCGACTGTCCCGGTTGTGCATGGCCGGACCCTGATGGCCATAGGACCATTGCAGAATTTTGTGAAAATGGTGCTAAAGCTGTTGCCGACGAGGCCACGAGAAAAAGAGCGGATGTAGAATTTTGGTCCAACCACAGTGTTTCAGCACTATCAAGAAAGTCTGATCGTTGGCTAAACTCTCAAGGTAGGTTTACAGAACCCCTGATTCTTCACCCCGGAAGCGATTTCTATCAAAAGATTGGGTGGCATGAAGCATTCGAAATTATCGCTGAAGAGCTAGCTTCACTAAAGGACCCGGACGAAGCGATATTCTATACCTCTGGAAGAACAAGCAATGAAGCTGCCTTTCTCTGGCAGCTATTTGCCAGGAGGTTCGGTACCAATAATCTTCCCGATTGCTCAAACATGTGCCACGAATCATCGGGGGCCGCCTTGACTGATGCAATTGGAATCGGAAAGGGCACAGTCAAACTGGATGATTTTACCAAATCAGACCTAATATTGGTAGTGGGGCAGAATCCTGGTACAAATCACCCAAGGATGTTGACATCGCTCAGAGATGCAAAGAAATCTGGTGCATCGATTATTAGCATAAATCCTCTCAAAGAAGCGGGGATGGGTAGGTTCAAACACCCCCAAAATCCCTTGGAGATTCTAGGAAAAGGCACTCGTATCGCTGACGTTCATATCCCGCTAAAGGTAAACGGTGATCAGGCCTTATTCAGGGGATTTGCTAAGGTCTTGATTGAATCAAATTCTGTCGATGAAGAATTTATTTCTGCGTTTACTCACGGTTTTGACGAATATCACCAATCTGTAATCAATACTTCATGGAATGATATTGTAAGGATGTCTGGTGTAGACCGGTCAACCATAGAAAAGATAGGCACGTTCATTTCTAAATCAAAGGCTATGATTACTTGTTGGGCAATGGGCCTGACACAGCACAAAAATTCGGTACAGACCATCCAGGAAATTGCAAATTTATCCCTTTTAGGCGGCCATATTGGTAAGCCCGGTGCGGGTTTATGCCCAGTTAGGGGTCATTCGAACGTTCAGGGCGATCGTACTGTCGGAATCAACCACAAACCGTCCAAATTATTCTTAGATAGGCTGTCTGCAGTCACTGGAATTATTGCACCATCTAAACATGGTGTTGATTCTGTGGGAGCTGTTAGGAAGATGGTCTCCAGTAAATCTAGTGTTTTCCTATCTATGGGTGGCAATTTCCTTTCTGCAATGTCTGATACAAAAACTACTGCAGCGGCACTAATGGAATGCTCACTTACGGTACAGGTATCGACAAAACCCAACAGGTCCCACCTCATAACTGGTGAAACTGCGATCATTCTACCATGCTTGGGAAGAACTGAGGTCGACTCAACGGGTTCAGGGAATCAATTAGTAACTGTTGAGAATTCTATGGGAGTAGTACACTCTTCAATTGGCAGATCTAAACCAGCCAGCAGTAACCTCAGGTCAGAACCAGCAATAATTTCTGGAATCGCCAGGGCATTTGAGTCCAGATTGATGAAATTGGGACATCTTTCCACTCTGGAACAATGGAGGAGATATTTTACAGTTGACTGGAAAGGATTGGCAACTGATTATGATCGTGTACGTAACCTTATCGAGCAAACAATCCCCGGTTTTGATAATTATAACGTTAGGTGTAGGGCTAATGGTGGCTTCTACCTGCCCAATCAGGTAAGAGACTCACGCATTTTCGATACCGATACCGGCAGGGCAAATTTCAGAATCCACAAATTGTCCTCCATACATAGTGAAGAGGGTAGATTTGTTATGATGACTATACGGTCACATGATCAGTACAATACCACAATATACGGGACAAATGATCGATATAGGGGCATAAACCATGGACGCAGGATCGTCTTTGTCAGTCAATCAGACATGGATAATTGTGGCTGGAAAATTTACGACCTTGTAGACATTACTTCACATTTCGAAGATATGGAAATGCGCTCTCAAAATTGGTTTGTGGTCCCATATGACATTCCGGTTGGTAACGTAGCAACCTACTTCCCCGAGGGCAATGAACTGATTCCCCTCAACAGTGTATCAGACACGAGCAACACTCCGACCAGCAAATCTGTATTGGTATCCATTGAGTCCTCTACACCTTAGATCTGGCTTGTCGTTTTTCTTGCTCTCTGGATAAGAGGCGGCATCGGTTCAGTTGAATTCCACACAGACTAACATGATCCTTATCCAATCCCAATTGAAGTGCCTGCGAAAAACACTTGACTGCATCCTGATAAAGTTCTACCGCAGCGTATGAAGAGCCCATATTGAATAGGGTCCTTCCCGTAATGCTGTCTGGATCCATGGAAATTGCTGCATGGTATGCAATTACGCTATCATTGTACCTGGATGATTTGTATAGTGCGTTACCACGACCGATTTGAGCCTTGACGCGAAGCTCTATTTCTTCGCGGGGACAACCACCAATCGCCTTTTCGAAACAAGTCAAAGCCTCAACTGAGTTTTCTTCGTTTAGTAGTGTCAACCCCATGTTATACCATTCGATAGATTCGTTGAGTCCACCGTGACTATTGTTTGGCAGTTCAACGGATTGAGATGCCTGTGCTTCAGCAGCAGCGATAAATGATGCATCATCGCTTACAGGTAATTTTTCACTTGGTTGTGCGAGGTTGTCGAGTGAGTCTTCAAGATTTTCCGCCCTCAGACGGCATTGCTCTGCACGATCTTGGTGTCCAGCTGACAGAAGAGCTTGGGAAAGCCCCCTCCAAACCTCAGGAGATTTGGGCGATCCCTCCAATAGGGACTTCCACAATGCTACAGCAGAACCATGCTCCCCCTCATTACTCAGTGTCTCAGCTTGAATCATGCGTTCATCGAAGGAACTAGATTCCCGGGGCTCGGCTGGAAATGACTCAACAAATATTTTACTATCGTCAGATTTTTCTACCGTCAGTGATGAAATTTCGATTAATTGTTCGTTTTCTGGATATTCTACCAAAGCGGCCTTAGCATATTCAGAGGCTTGTGTAGGGCTGCGATTTCTCAGAAGGAATGCCAGATTTGCTAGTGTAGGGCCATAGTTTGGATATATCTGATCCGAAGAAGTGAATGATTCGATTGCATCAGTGTCCAGTCCCATCTTTTGTTGGAGGACTCCCATGCAGTACCATGCATTGGAATTTTGTGGGTCATCTGAAACAATCTGTTGGTATATCTCGATGGCGTTTGAATATTCACCGTCATCGGCTAACGATCTGGCCCTTTCCAAAATGTTCGGTTGCGGAGGACCATCCATGATTGAACGGCGAAAAGTGTCATGGATAAGCATTGGCAGGAGTTGTTGAAAGGTACTATTGAAGGGTGAAGCCTCCTCCAAGTACTATGGCCGACCCTGTTGTGATAATGGGCATATGCGGATCATATGATCTCAATTCCGCCAATGGTAGACTTTTGGATATAGTCCTCAATCACTGTAAATCACTTGGAGCTATAACGTGCATATGGAACAACGGGGAACATCCTCTGCCCCTTGTGGGCGAAGAAGGATGTTGGTCACACCCAAATGTAGATGAGTACAAAATCATGGCAGATTCGGCCGATGCCTTTGTCCTTTCTAGCCCGGAATACCACGGTACTATGAGTGGCGTGATGAAGAACAACCTCGACTGGCTTTCCTCGAAGCAAACAACTGGAAAAGTTTTCGGGTTGATGAGCACCCTGGGGGGGCAATCTAGTAACAACACTCTCAACCATATGCGCATTGCTGCTAGGTGGATTCATGGATGGGTCGTTCCCGAACAAGTTGCCGTTGCTAACATCAAGCATGCATTTGACGATGAGGGGAACATTCTCGATGAAGTCGTTGGAGAGAGAGTTACTGCACTCGCAGAGTCGCTCGTACTTAATACGGCTAAACTTAGGCGGTAACTGTGGCCTCTGGATCTCTGCCAGATGGAAGTGAAATCCTCCTATTCTCCATGGCATTTTTTGGTGTAGCAACATGGTGGGCAAATAATTTCACTGAAAGGCGTCACTGGACTATAATTTGCGCACTGGGTGGAATTATTTCCGCTTCATGCCTATTATTTGTGGTCTTCGGGAGTACCTGATGATAACGGATTGCTTGCCCACTAGAGTCCCCGTGGATTGGATAATTTGCCCAGATGGTTTAGTCACTATTAGTCATCTGAAAGAAATGGGCCGCATTGAAAGGATGATTTCGAACATTACTAACGCACCGAAGAATATCAATAGGAAGCTGGACACCATGAACTCAGCCCTTTGGATTCTTATGGATGGACAAAATTCACTACGAAGCATCATCATGAAAATGGACGATCGTTTCGCCGAAGAAATTTCACCCGTTTCAGAGAGAGTGTGTAAGTCAATATCTGATTTTGTTGAGCTTGGATACGTTTCATTATTGGAAAAGTCCGATGATTTGACATGGGATGTAGGGCCCACTATTGATTCCCAACAACCACAGCATCCCTGATTTCTTCGTCTCTCCTTTCCCTATACACAGACGAATAATATGCCATTAGAGGGATTACGAGTACGAGGAAAAAACACCCAACTAGTGTAGCAAAACTGTACACAGTCTCTTGAACTGGATCGAGGCTGAATTGTTCGATGGTATCGAATTCATGTGTAGTTACTACACCGTTAACAAGAACGCCATCGCTGGATGCTAGCTCCCCATCTACTTGGATTGATATCCTCCATGTAATTGTTTTATTTTCAGAATCAATCATTGCCCTAGCTTCATCCGTAGCACCTTCAATATCTTCATTTTCGAGATACCCCTTTCCTTGAATTGGTAACACCAGTGAAACCCTCCCCCTCATTACACCCTCACCGCCAATCAATTCCATCGAGTGTTCCCTCCTGATTGTACATGTCTCAATAATGCCGGAGTAATCAGTTTCTGGTTCATTGCAGACATAATTGGAATCATGGAGTCCAAGGCTGGGTGAATGAGACCAATTAGATTGAAAACCCTCAGCGGAGACTGTCAACTTAGAATCTTCCAAAGGCGCACCAGATACACTGATATTGATCCATGTTAATGCAGCATCGGTTGTGTAATACCAACTAGCCCCCCCCTCCACATCTTGCTCTAGTTGCATTACATGCGGTTGGTTACTTGTTGTATAACCATAATACTCAGACTCGACGGTGTTAGAATATACTGCGTATGAAAGTATGACTATCAACATTAGACCGGTCCCAATCATGGTTCGGAGCATGTTTGGATTCTTCGAAAGTGATCGCTTCACGGCCATTGCACCCCAAGTAGATTATTCAATGCTTTTCGAAGACGGTCTACGTTCCATGCAATAAGAAAAATCGGGTCATCACGGTTAAATACGGTCTGTAGGACGGCCGACACGCAAGGTGATTGCTTGACGACGTACTATGACGTTCCCGCTGATCAGTTAATTGAGGGGATTGCTGAGAGGCTACAGGCGTTCGAGTCGATAGCGCCCCCTGAGTGGGCAGCGCACGTTAAGACCGGAACGCACAGAGAAAGGCCCCCCGTACAACTCAACTGGTGGCACACTAGATCAGCAGCCATGCTGAGAAAGGTAGCCATCAAGGGCCCCATCGGAGCTAATCGGATTGCCCAGGAGTATGGTGGGACAAAAGATCGCGGAGTCAAAAAGAACAAATCCGTTGCTGGATCCAGGAACATTTCTCGAAAAATCCTCCAGCAGCTAACAGAATCTGGTTTGATAATTAGCCTGATGAATACCGCTGGAACAGTTAATCAAGGGAAGATAGTCAGCCCCTCCGGTCAATCTCTATTAGACGATGTTGCACATTCCGTTAGAGATTCAGCTCTAGATCGCTATCCGGGTCTTGTCAAGGTACTAAGGTGAAATAATGGCACGAAACAAGCCCTTTGCCAAGAAGAAACGGCTGAATAAGGTCACCAAACAGAATAAAAGAGTTCCAGTTTGGGTCGTAATGAGGACCAATAGAAAGGTCAACACACACCCAAAGCGTCACATGTGGCGACGCTCGAAACTACAGAGGTGATTCAATGGCTGAGGTAAAGGAGATCATAATCCCTCTTAGGGCTGCGTGGAATGTTCCTCGTACTAACAGGGCTAAGAGGGCAATGGCTGAAGTAAAAATTCACGTCTCTAGGCATATGAAAAAGACTGAGGACGAGGATATTTGGATTGACGAATCTGTCAACCACGCAATTTGGTCCAGAGGGATGCAACACCCACCCAGGAAAATCAAAGTTATCTGTACACGCGAGGAAGGGTTTCCGCTCGAAGTTAAGTTATTGGAGGAATGAAATGGGTAATATCAGACCATCATTTATCAAAACTCGAGCCTTGAGGCTTGTTGAAATTTATCCCGATAAATTTACAGATGATTTTGAGTTGAATAAACAACTCGTTGCTGAATTCTCCGATGTAGATAACAATCGCATGAGGAATTGGATTGCCGGGTATATCACCAGATACACTCAACGACGTGTTGACTAGCGCATTACTCATCACGTGTTCACTGCTCGGAACCCCATGGGAGAGAGGTTCACCGACACCCTGCCTTCTTTCAATGACAGGATTTGCATAGTACTTGTACATCCTGAACATGATGGAAATATTGGAGCAGTAGCACGTTCAATGCTAAATTTTGGGATTACAGATCTTAGGGTAATTCGAAAGAATTACAATTTTTCTGATGAAACTCGAAATAGGGCTAAAAACGCTCAATCGGTCCTAGAGGGTGCCCGAGTAATTGACACTCTCGAACAAGCAGTTGCCGACTGCTCAATTGTTGTAGGGACTTCTGGTAAGAGGGAATTTGGAAACAAAACGGCCATGCGCCACTTCCTGACTCCGGAAGAACTGCCAGAACGACTCGTGGGAGTAACTGGAAGAGTAGCTATGGTGTTCGGACCAGAGGGTAAGGGTCTACTCAATAATGAGTTGAGGCTCTGCGATTTGCTTGTTACCATACCAACTTGGGAGGGGTATCCCATTCTGAATCTTAGTCACGCTGTTGCAATAGTATGTTTTTCCTGGTTTGTTGGGAATGCAGAATCACACCCCCACGGAGCCGGTGAGAGATTACTAGATCCAAACCTCAGACAGACACTGAGGAACGAGGCGTCTAGACTAGTTGCTGCAATGCCTACCAAGGAACACAAGAGGAAGGGGGTAGAGGATACGCTAGTCAGAGTGATAATGAGGGGTTTGCCTAAGGATGATGAAATTCACAGACTTCTGGCAATTATTTCTGAATCAGCTGATGCCTTCGAAGAAGGAAATGAGTGATTAGATCCATTCATCGTTAGGGGCGGTCATATTACTGGAGGTTTCACCAGTGTTCACGACCCCACGAGGCTCTACTAGCATAATATTACACAATGATTCAGAGCTAGGTTTGTGGTTCACTCCTTTGGGTACGACATACATATCGCCCTCCGTGAGCTCCACTGTATCATCTTCAAACTCGATACGCATGTTACCATCAATCACAATGAATACTTCATCGGTATCTTCGTGATTATGCCAAACGAACTCACCTTCAATTTTTACCAGTTTGAACTGGTAGTCGTTCATCTCAGCGATAATTTTTGGAGACCACAGGTCAGAGAATTTCAATAGTTTTTCCTTGATGTTAACTTTAGTCATTTTGCTCCTCCAAATCTGAGATATCACCTTCTCGGTCAGGTAAAGAATGAGTATCGGAATCCTGTGTTTCGAACTCCCAATCATCATCCAAATATTCACCCCTAATTCTTATCAAAGTGAAGGATAGAAGGAATAAGAGCAATACCACAAGAGTGGCCAATACGGTCACCATAAGATTCAGAAATGTTTCAGAGCCATCATCTTCAGGCAGTGGCTCTGGATCGGTAATGAACAAATGAATTACTAGATTTGTGGAAGCATTATCACCTAGAATTGCCCGAGCCATCAAGGTTTGATTCCCCTCAATCTGATTGCCTGGTAGGTACTTCAAACGGTTAACTATCATTGAATGACTGATTTCTAGAGACTGATCGCCCGGAACAAAATCTACATGGTTCATCCAGTTGTCCCTCATATCCCAAGTCCTCCATTGGATTTCTACAGGACTTCCGGTAACTTCCACTGCAATCGACTCACCGGATGAGATATGGATTCGGCTATCTATGGAAACTTCTGAAATGGTTGTAAGGTTTAGATCTAAAGAAAGTGAGTAGACATAGTTTGCTGCTTCCATTAGAGCAGGGTGTCCTTCGACATGACCATGGCCATAGACATTATTCTGCCTGTTTTTAGGAATCAAATCCTCAGGGCAAGGCTCGTTGTCTAGCAGGTAGTGGCATTGTCGATAGGTGGCTGTTTCCTGCATAATATTCCTAATGTCAAAGGGTGAGAGATCTGGATTTGCCTGATACATTAGAGCTGCAAGACCGGCTGCTCCTGGAGTAGCCATACTGGTTCCTGACTTGTCGGTGTATCCATCCCCGGTGTTGAAATCGGGGGCCATAACGTTTGAACCCACAAAGGCGATGTTGGGCTTTATCCTCCCTTCCTCAGTAGGCCCTTGGCTAGAATATATTGCAATCGATGTGTCCTTGTCCAGCGCTCCTACCGTGATAACGTCCTCCGCAGATCCGGGAGTTCCTATCTGTCCACTGACAGCACTATTTCCTGCAGCTATGAAAAGAGCGATCCCCGATCTAACCATTTCATTTGCCATTCTATTTACCGATTCTTCCTCTGACTGCGTCCACTCGATTAGTCCAAACCCTCCAAGGCTCATACTAGCAGCTCTAATGTTGAAATCGTGCCTTTTATCCACCGTCCACTCCATTCCAGCCATAACAGTAGCAAAGGACCCCGAGCCACCCTCATCAAGAACTTTGACGCCTACAAGCTGGGCCTTAGGAGCGACGCCGACGTAATCATAATTCGGAGCCCCGGTTCCGGCAGTAATTCCGGCACAGTGAGTACCATGCCCCTGATCATCATACGCTTGAATCTCGGTTCCATTCGTCAATTCAGGACTATTGACGGCATCATAGAATGCGATAACTTTGGAGTCGTTGGTAGAATTATCGTCGTCTAGGTCGTCTAACCCCATGTGCATTGAATCAATGCCAGTATCAATTATTGACACGACGCTGCCTTCTCCCGTATATCCCGTATCCTCCCAAATCAACGGTATCCCATGGACATCGTTTACATCATTCATCTGAATTGTCAGAATTCCGTCAAGTTCAACGAAAACCACGCCCTGGAGGCTTGTAAGTTTAGCAATGTTATGAATGGGGACCCTTCCAGCGATACTATCAATCAAATGATATCGAAATTGTGTCTGGAAGCCGGTTTGGACCTCCAACATTTCTTGATCCTCAACAGTTGGTAGATGATCAAAATCTACTATTACGCTAATGGTTTGATCTTCTGCAACCCAATCGTATAATTCACTCTCAACAGCAACCCAAATAGCGTCGTGAATCTTGTCACCATCTAAATCCATAGAAGTTGATTCCCACCACGGGCTGTTGTCATAATGCTGAAATTCGGTAGTTGGAGAGTCTGAAACTGAAATCGCAGATGATGAAAATGGAAGAATTATGAACATGGCAAGAACTGATGCGAGTGAGGGTCTCACAGATGTTTCAATATGCGGTTAGACTTGAATCAGACGGTCACATCTGAGCAAAATGCTCACTAATAGTAGAGTTTTCGTATAGTATCAGTTGCCCAAAGGAGTCCAACTTGCCCATGATTTAGGAGTCTCTCTGACATGAAAGGATCGTAGTCTGAGACTGTTCCCGTAAACAGATGAAATGTGGGGTTCTATTTGGTTGAAACCCCACTTGGCAAGATTTTCTGCCGTTGGAATAAATGGAACGACCAGTGTTTTGTGATCACTGCCCATGACTCCAAGCGCCTCTAGTGCTTCTAAATCGGACTCAAAAACTATGAAGGCGTGATCCACCAAATCGTGGATATGTTCAATCAAAATTCTAGATATGTCTCCGAAATCCATCAGCATCCCCTCATCTGAAGAATCTGCTCGGGTAACGACCTCGCCCTCTAGTTCGGCCTCCCACCTGTATCTATGGCCGTGCAAGTTTCGGCATTTACTCCGATGATTAGGAACTCTATGCCCTGTGTCCGTCTCAATCCATCTACGAATCCTGGTAACCATCTTCCACCTCCCGCACAAAATCCATGCTAGCTGAATTTATGCAGTATCTTTCCCCACCGAACTCACTCGGCCCATCTTCGAAAATATGTCCAAGGTGACCATCACATGACCCGCATCTTACTTCTACTCTCAGCATCCCGTGCGATTTGTCCTCCAGTCTCCTTATACTTGCTTCAGGATGCTCTGTGTGGAATGCAGGCCAGCCACAGCCAGAATTGTACTTCTGCTTAGATGTGAATAATAAGTGTCCACAACAGATACAATGGTAAATGCCTACCCCGTTCTCTAGATTATAGGCACCAGTGTTTGGTCGTTCTGTACCCGCCTCCCTAGTTACGTGATACTGAATTTCAGTGAGCCGGGCACGCCACTCAGGATCCTTCACAGGATCAAATCTTGGATATCTATCAGTCATGCAGATGCCTCATGTGATTTAGCTACATTCAGAGCGTTATTGAGAACTACATCCCAGCTATCTACGTATTCCAAAGGATCAATCTTACCTAATTCGTTGAATGCCAGGATCCTCTCAACATCTGCACCTGATCGTCCAGAGCTACGACCCTGGGAATCGGGGTTGTATGAAGTGTTGGTATTTCTCAATACAGTGTCAAAATCCAGACCTAATGACTCAACGGATTCTATTGCGCCCAGCAAAATTGATTTTTTGTTCCCTTCAATATAGGGTAGGTGAAATGATACCCTATCACTATCCCAATTACCTATGGAAAATGCATGGCCCAATGACTTGTAGAAATCAGGCCTACAATCTGGATAGACCTCGTGATCGCCACTGTGCACGCCAAGAGCGATGATCACATCAGTATCTTCAGTCGATGATGTTGATAGAGCGTGGCCAAACACGATTGATGAGAAGATAGCGTTACGGTTTGGTACAACTGTTTGACGCATCTGCTCAGACTCATAATGCCCCTCGGGAACACTCTGTTCAGTATCGGTTAAAGAGGACTTTAGTGTCTTGAAGGCGGATGAAATGTCTATGACTATATGCTCAACATCTATGCCATTTTGACTCAGATACGCAATGTTCATTCTAGCTCTTTCAATCTCCACGTGATGTTTTTGACCGTAATCGAAGGTAAGGCAGGTGACCTTGTACCCCTCATCTAGAAGTTTCAGCAATAGAGCGGTGCTGTCCATACCCCCAGAAAGTGACATTACAGCCCTCATCATAACACACCAATCCACTTATGGGTCTGTAGGGAAAGTCGCCAGTCGGGATTTGACTTGACTAGATCGTAAGTATCACGGAAATTTTCACCATTCCAAGCTAAATCTTCGGTTTCGATATAACAAGGCTGGACATAGTGGTATCTGAAACCCTTTTTGTAGTCGTCATACATGGATAGATCTTGACCCACCCAAACAACCTTCAGTTCATCACCAACGAGTTGACGCAACTTAACATTTGGATATATTTGATCCTTTGGAGAAACGCAAATCCAATCTAATGCGTCAGCAGGGAGTTCAATGGTCCCATTTGTCTCTATAGCCAACTCGTACCCCAATGGCCGTAATACACTGCCTAGGGTAGCGATATCTTGCAATGCAGGTTCTCCACCTGTAAGAACCACCCTTTTACATTCCCATGATTCCATCTCACTGATAATTTCTCGAAGATTCATTTCTGTCCACTTATCGAACTCTGTGTCACACCAGGAACAGGATAGATTGCAGCCACCAAACCTAATGAATATTGAAGGGGCACCTACGAAATGGCCCTCGCCCTGAATCGAATGGAACATTTCTACAATAGGAAAGACTTGATCCAAGGGGTCGCCATCATAAAGCTGGGCATCAAATTGAGGAAGGGGGTCTGCCAAAATATCACTTCGCAGGTGTGTTGTGTCCAATCAGCTGAAATAATTCTGATCGAGCTGCAGGCTCGCTGAAGAACGCCCCCCTTAACGCGCTTGTTGTCATAACCGCATTCTGTTTCTTCACGCCTCTGCATTTCATGCATCCGTGTTGGGCCTCGATGATTACGGCACAACCAAGAGGATTGAGATGCTCCTCGATATCATTTGCCACGGACATAGTAATCCTTTCCTGGTTCTGTAACCTCTTAGAATGCATATCTAGAAGCCTTGATAGTTTGCTAATTCCTAAGATTCTATCCACAGGTATGTAGGCAATGTGCGCATTGCCAGAAAAGGGTTGTAAGTGGTGTTCACAGGTGCTATGGAAATCGATATCCCTGAGTAAAACTATTCCGTCATAACCTTCGGCGTTAAAAGTCGACTCCAATATGGAAGCCGCGTTTTCTCGATATCCTGAGAAAATCTCATCATAAGAGTCTATCACCCTCTCAGGAGTCCTGCGTAAGCCCTCACGAAGATCTCCGTCGGCATCTTCTATGTATCTGACAATGGTTTCCACGGCAGATATCACATCTTTCCTGCTTACCATATCTATCCCTACCTACCATGCCGGGAGTCGATCTCATCTAATTGATCGAGCATCTTTCTACATGCGGTCCTTATGGCATCGGCCACACTAACGAACTTCTTGGCATCGCCCACGTGTACCTTCAAATCATCAAGAATCTCATTTGGCATATCCAGGCTTACCTTGGGCATATATCATACTGATAACGAAGGCGATATAATATTACCTGAGTAATACTCAAGTAATATATTGGTAATTGGTGGATTTATCTTCGACTCTCGATTTTACTATCTAAGCCAGGATATGTATCATTTAGTGACTTGGCCCTGTCCTTTAGCCTTCGCAGCTGTGAATTCGCCTCCTCATCTGTGATTCCTTGTGATAGCATGTTTAGAATTACTGACAATCCACCGTGGATTGCACCCGCCTCGAGGAACGCATCATTGCTGATCTCATTGGTAGCCCTGAGAATTTCTAATGTGTCCATGAGATAAGTAATCTCTTTCTGGATTTCAGATATACTGTTGCTGCCGATTTTGTCGAAACGTCCCAACGAACTGTTCATAGTATGTCGAATCGAGGTTCCTTTTTGATGATTATCACTATGAATCTTGAATCAGTTCTACGAGCACGCCGCCACAGGATGAGGGGTGTAGAAATGCTATCATGTGGCCATCTGCCCCCAATACAGGCTCATCGGTGATTAACCGAACACCCATTGTCTTTAGCTCGTTGATTTTTTCCTGTAAGTCAGAAACATTGAGTGCTATCTGCTGAACTCCGGGACCTCTTTGTTTTATGAATCGGCCCACAGGCGTGTCTTCGCCAAGTGGTTCCAGCAACTCAATCCTTGTCCGTTCCGCCCCTTCGAGATACCTAATCTTAACACCCTGATCTTGAGAGACGGCATCACCGCTCGCAACGAATCCCAATGCATTCCAAATTTGTTCTGCCTGATCCAGTGAGGTAGTTGCAATGCCAATGTGATTTACTGATCCATCGGCCATTCAAACACCACTTGGAGCAGTCCAGGTACCAAATTCGTCTCTCATTACGTCACATATCTCTCCAATGGTAGCTTCTGATTTCACTGCTTCAATTAGAGGATCCATAACATTCACATCACCCTCACATGCTATACGAAGTTTGGAAAGTGCCTTCTTAACTATCACTTCATCACGATTACTTCTCATTGCAGCTAATGCAGAAATCTTGTTTAGTTCATCGCTGGGGTCTATGACTAGTCCCTCAAATGCAGGTGTAGAACCATCTGAATGGGAGTTAACGCCGACTACTAGCTCCTCCCCGCTCTCAACTCGTTGCAATTGTTTCCACGCGCTTTCGTGGATCATACTCTGCTGGAATCCCAATTTTACGCAGTCCATGGCCCCGCCCGATGAGTCTATCTCATTGATAATGTCATTCGCTTCACTGATTAGCAGATCGGTGCAATTCTCTATCGCTCTAGAACCGCCAAGGGGATCAACGTGGTTTACAACTCCAGTTTCCTCGGCGATTATTTGCTGGGTCCTTAAGGCAATAGATACGGATTCTTCGGTCGGAAGGCCAAGGGCTTCGTCGAAGCTATTCGTGTGTAGAGATTGCGTACCACCGAAAACCGAGGCAAGGGCTTGAAATGCTACTCTGATGGCATTATTCATTGGTTGCTGTGCAGTGAGTGTGACACCTGATGTCTGGGTGTGAAAACGCAATTGCGACGAACGGGGGTTTTTCGGGTGGAATTCTGTATTTACTAATTCAAACCAGAGTTGCCTAGCCGCCCTGAATTTGGATACCTCCTCGATGAAATCATTGTGACACGCGAAGAAGAATGACATCCGAGGTGCGACGTCATCAATATCTAATCCGGTTTTGATTGCCTGTCTGGCATAATAGAGAGCGTTAGACAGCGTTAGAGCTATTTCTTGGCTTGCGGTACATCCTGCTTCCCTCATGTGATATCCACTTACTGATATCGTGTTCCATTTGGGGATGTTGGAGTTGCACCACTTCATTACATCAGTAGTCAGTCGGATTGAGTTTTCTGGTGGGAAGATGTAGAGCCCCCTGGACATATATTCCTTTAGGATATCATTCTGCAAAGTTCCCGATAACTTGTCTCTGGGGATCCCCCTCTCATCTGCAACAGCTACGTACAAAGCGAGAAGAGCGGAGGCGGGAGCGTTGATGGTCATAGATGTTGAAACCTCCCCGAGATCTATACGGTCGAATAAGCCCCTCATATCATGTATTGAATCTATGGCAACACCTACCTTACCGACTTCTCCAGCAGCAAGCTCGTCGTCGGAATCAAGACCTAGTTGGGTCGGTAGATCGAATGCAACCGAAAGACCGGTTTGGCCATCAGAAAGGAGTGATCGGAACCTTTGGTTGGTTTTCTCCGGTGTCGAATACCCTGCATACTGTCTCATTGTCCATAGTTTGCTAGAATACATATCATCATGTATTCCACGCCTATAGGGCGGTTTTCCAGCATCACCCAAGTCAAATGTCTTGTCTACTTCACTGACGCTGTCATCTTCCACAGTATCCCGAGTAAGTGAAAAGACAAGAACCATTCTCAGAGACTACCTTCTAATGGTGTAGTTATCTACTATTTTTTCCAGAACCTGCTGCTGTTCTTGATCAATGATACCTTCACTAACCTTCTCAACAATGAATTCCTTAGCCTCGTTGACAGTTTGCCTCTCCCCCCTAGCCCAAATAGTTGCTAACAGGAGCGATCGGAACTCTTCGGCAATTCCCAATTTTACAAGTAACCCCCGCACTTCGTACTTATACTCCATATGTCTACTTCTGTCTAGACGCTTAGCCCTCGCTGCTGGTTGGTAGGAAGACTTTTTGCTTCGGAACTTCCTTTGGCGTTTTTTCACAATCTCTTTTTTGGGTGGGGCTGGAGTCTGAGTTGCTGGAATAGTTCTAGTTTCTTCCACAGCGGCTGGCTTCAGCATTGCCCTCTCAATGCTGCTTTCAATCAACTCTCTTGC
>CESR01123652.1_pt1 | contig 16921 bp, 15 predicted proteins | sample 356351 | NCBI WGS metagenome assembly CESR01 (sample SAMEA2622149, study PRJEB7988) | marine metagenome | isolation source: saline water (ENVO:00002010), including | reverse complement strand
TTTAGCATTTTCTAATTTAGTAAGTTATCGATATAAGGAGCGTCTTTTTCCTTGACCCAGTCATTTATTGATTGAATGTCATTGTCGATAATTATTTTGAGTTCAATCTTTAGGAGCTCCCAATTTTGATTAAGATCATTGAGTCTTAAGATTGATCCGTCTGTTATCGGTGGGCCAGACCTATCCATGACATCCATTAAATATCGTAATTGACCAGCTAGCATAGTTTCCCATGCATCTTCATCTTCAAGAGTTTGATGTTTTAGTTGTGTGATTTTTGATTGCCAGAGATCAATTGAATCAATAGCTTTTTTTGCCATTATCTGTAATCTTTCGGAATGTTGATTTCTTTGCATGAGATTTTGTATTTTTTGTTTTGTATTTCTAATACTCCCTGTCTCTTTTAAAATTGAATTTAAAGTCTCTTTTGTTATATCTAGCTGATCCGCCCAATCGTTAACCTCTCTTTCATTGGTGCTTATTCTTGGATCAGGTTGAATGCTAAAAGTGATTGAATCAGCCAGATTTCCAACTTTTATCACTGCTTTGTAATTACCAGGCTTGACTCTCGGTCCTTCGTAGCCAGAAAATAATGCAATATCTTCGACGCATTGCATATTTTCTGAATGCATATTCCAGTGCCAAGCATTAAGTCCGTTAGAGCTTTTTGGGTAATTTATTTCAAATGGACTGCGAGGATCCATATTACCTATAATGCATCGATCATGAGCACTTTCTTTACTTGAAAAGTATTTAACTTTATCTCCTGATGAGTCATATATCTCAATTGTGAGTTCGTGGTTACTTTGATTGTCTTTCAGGTAATAATAAAGTGGAACTTCACGGTTGGGGTTTTTTCCCTCGAAATTTCCTACTCTTCTTGAGTTAGGCAATAATGATGTTGGATCTGGTTGAAAAAGATGAATCCCTTTCTCTTTTATGTCATCTTGGAATTGCCTGATAACAAACAAATTATCCAAGACCCAGAATGCTCTTCCTTGTGTTGCTACTATGAGGTTATTTTGTCTAATTCTTAAATCAGTGACTGGTACATTCGGAAGATTCATTTGAAGTGAATGCCAATCTTGTCCATTGTTAGAAGAGAAGTAGATTCCATTCTCTGTTCCAGCGTAAAGCAAGCCTTCTTTTTTGGGATCTTCACGAACAACTCTCACGTATTCATCATTAGGTAAATTTTTGTCAATACGATACCAAGCTTTACCATAATTATCAGTTTTGTATATATAAGGTCTGGTGTCGTTGAGTTTGTAGCCTGTGACAGCAGCATAGGCTCGACCTTCTTTATGTGGGCTCAGTTCGATACTATTGATCATGGCTTCATCGTGGTGTTTTGGTGAGATATTTTCCCAGTCTTTTCCGCCGTTTTTTGTAAGGTGAATTAAGCCGTCATCACTACCGACCCATATAGTATTCTGTTTCAGCTTAGATTCAACAATGTAATAGATTGTATTGTAAAATTCTGCTCCAACATTTTCGGGGGTGAGCGGACCGCCGTTTCTTCCTTGTCGATCTTCTTGGTTGCGAGTTAAATCAGGGCTTATTTCAGTCCAAGTAATACCTCGATCAGTGCTTCTTAGTAATATTTGTGTTCCATAATAAATTGTCTTTTTGTCATGAGGGGATAGCTCTACAGGAGGATTCCAATTGGCCCTGTATTTGAGATCTTTTGAGTCTTTGCCATAAACTAGTTCGGGGTAAGGTATGATAGATCGTGTAATTTTTGTATCACTATCAAATTCGGTAAGGGTTCCATTGATAGTCGTGGCATAAATAAGTTTTGGGTTGTCAGGATCAAAAGCTATGTGCGCACTTTCACCGCCACCCACAGCATGATAATCATCAACTCCGATCCCACCTTGGAATGATTGGCTGGCTATGGATACAGTAGAGTTGTCTTGCTGACCAGCATACATTCTATATGGGAACTGGTTATCAGTAATGACACGATAGAATTGCGCTGTAGGTTGATTCATTATACTCGACCAAGTTTTACCTGCATCAAAGGTAATGGTTGCACCACCGTCATTTCCATTGATCATATTTCGGTTATTATTGGGATTAATCCAGTGATCATGATGGTCACCATGAGGGGTAGAAATTTTTTCCCAGTTTATTCCACCATCAATTGATTTCATTAAAGGAACGTTCAATACCCAAACGGTATTTTCATCTTGAGGGTCAGCCGTAATGTGATTGTAATACCAAGCTCTCGAATGAAGAACACGATGATTGTTTATTAATTTCCAAGTTTCACCGGCATCATCACTTCGATAAAGCCCACCTTTTTTTGGTTCTGCTTCCACGATTGCGTAAATTCTTTTAGGATTACTAGCTGATATATCGATACCAATTTTGCCTATCAGTTCGGGTAACCCTTTAGTAAGCTTTTTCCATGTTTTGCCCGAATCAGATGATTTGTAGATGCCCCCACCAATTCCACCAGATTTTATATACCAAGGTTTTCTCCCATGATGCCACATGGCAGCATATAGGATTCTAGGGTTAGTTGGATCAATCCTTAAATCAGATGCACCTGTATTCTGGTTAATTTTTAGGCTGTGAATCCAGGATTGACCCCCATCAATTGTTTTGTATATACCTCTTTCTTTAGAAGGCCGCCACATTTTTCCTTGCACAGCTATATAGGCGATATCTGGGTTAGTTGGATCAATCTTTATTCTGGAGATTTGGCCGGCATTTTTTAGGCCAATGTGTGACCAAGTTTTTCCACCATCTGTAGTTTTATAGGCACCATTACCCTCACTTGTTGTTACACCTCTAATTGGAGATTCTCCGGTACCGACATATATAACATTATGATCCGATTCTGAGACGGCTATTGCACCAATTGTTCCTACTTCAATAAACCCATCGGATATATTCTCCCAAGTAGCGCCAGCATTGTGTGTTTTCCAAACTCCGCCACCGGTTGCACCCATATAATAAGTCATAGGGTTATTAGTGACGCCCGTTACGGTAGTAACTCTGCCACCTCGGTATGGTCCAACTAATCTCCATTCAAGGTCAGAAGAGAAAAAAATTCCATTGTTTTCATTTGATTTTGACTGTGCACTTATGAGTAAAGTGCTAAGTAATATGGTGATTAACGAAAATACAACTATGTGATTTATTCTTTTTGTTGAATGCATTAAGATATGCTCCAGATTTATTTAACTGCCTTTAGGATACGACAAAATTATTCGCAACGGTAATTAGATTTTTATCTAGTGTCCTTGTGAGGATTAATTTAAAATAAATTATGCTTAAACTATCTAATCAATTTCATAATCAAAGCCCAATTGCTAAATTTTTTATGGCACTTAGTGGAATCTTAACACTTGGCCTTATGTTATTTTTTGGTGTTATTGCTTTTATGCTGGTTGGTGGATTTTTGGTTCTTGTATCAATATTAATGGCTGTAAGATTTTGGTGGATTAAAAGAAAAATCATGAAGTACAATGAATCTAACCTTGGTAAAACTGATCAGAGCAATAAGAGTTCTCAAGCACTTGAAGGTGAGTATCACGAAATTGATAAATAATTCAGATAAAGCAACGAGAGTAAGTTTTATAAAAAAGGAAAGGTCTTCTTAACCTTTTGTTTAATGTATGCAAAATAATGAGTCACAGGAAAGTAGAAAAAGGAAACGTCGAAGAAGACGCATTCAGATAGCAGTTATATATGTAGTCATGGCAATAGGATTGGCATGGTTCTTTGAATCACAAGCTACTACTACAATCATCTTTGTAAGGCATGCTGAAAAAGATATATCCATTGATAATGATCCAGGTTTAACTGAAGCAGGGAAGAGGCGTGTTTTTGAGCTTTCAAGACAACTGAAGGATGCCGATGTTGTGGCTGGTATTGATGCGATATATTCAACATCTTTTAAAAGGAATATTGAGACAGTTGAACCGTTAGCAAGAACTTTAAACTTAGATATTCATAAATATGAAAAAAATGATTATGCAAAAGTCTTAGAAGAAATCTTAGATACATATAAAGGTAAGATTATTTTAGTGGTTGGTCACAGTGACACGCTTCCGGATTTAATGGCCGAATTAGGTGCAAGTAAAAAAGTACCTGACATCGCAGATAATGAATACGACAATATCTATATTGTTTCGATACCTTGGTTTGGTAAAACAAAAACAATAAGACTTAGGTATGGAAGCCCTTATGATCCGGATGAAAAAATTAGGGCCATCAAATAATCAAATCTTTCTAAGAGTTACTTTGTAATAATCTCCATTATTTCGTAGCCAGCATTAATCATCCCTAAATTTAGATAAGTATCTTGGGCTCGAGTATTTCTTTTTTCAACATAGAGTCTTATACCGCAACACTGGTTATCGGCTTTTGCTAAATCAACCAAGTTTCTATAAAGAGTTTTATAAACTCCTTGTCTTCTATAACTCTCAGGCACAAAGACACTTTGTATCCACCATATCATCCCATTGCGCCAGTCACTCCATTCATAGGTCACCATAAGCTGCCCGGCTAGCACACCATCAATCTCTATAACCCAATATAATCCTTTTGAATTGTCCATTACAACAGAGGTAACACCTGAGGTTATTGTGTCTTTATCTAAGCTTTTGTTTTCTGTTTCCAATGCCATGGCAATATTGTATTTTGCTATTGTCTCTATATCATTCGATTCTGCGTTTCTTATTATTTTTTTCATTGCTTTGCCTTAAGATGTCTAGGAGTTTTTTTATATTAGTTTAAATGTACGGTGTATTCATAGGGAATTTATCTTTTAGTCTTTATTGCTAATTATTCTTATGCATGTTGGATATTATAGATATATAATTTTTTTTGCCCCGGTAGCTCAGTCGGATAGAGCGCAAGATTCCTAATCTTGAGGCCAGAGGTTCGAATCCTCTTCGGGGCACAGAAGTTCTTTAGTGGCATACATCAAGATTCTTTATTTATTTGTTTAATATAATCGAAAAAATATGTACAGTAATCAGCATTAAAACCTAATATTATGTGCATAAATTATATATGGCTTGAGAGGTAAAATATGTCTAAAGATAATGAGAGCAAATGCCCGATAATGCATGGATCGTTAACCAGTAATAGTAATTCAGGTACGTCTAATCGAGATTGGTGGCCCAACCAATTAAATTTAAATATTCTTCATCAGCATGATCGTAAATCAGATCCTATGGGGGAAGATTTTGATTACAGAGAAGAGTTTAAATCTCTTGACTATGATGCTTTAAAGAAAGATCTAAATAATTTAATGACAGACTCTCAAGAATGGTGGCCAGCTGATTATGGCCATTATGGCGGTCTTTATATTCGTATGACTTGGCATGCCGCTGGTACATACAGAATAATGGATGGTCGTGGAGGTGGAAATACGGGTAATCAACGTTTCGCGCCTTTAAACAGTTGGCCCGATAATGGTAATTTAGACAAAGCTCGACGATTGCTATGGCCGATTAAAAAAAAGTATGGCAATAAAATTAGCTGGGCTGACTTATTGATCCTTGTTGGTAATGTCGCCATTGAATCAATGGGCGGAAAAACCCTTGGTTTTGGAGGCGGCCGCCCGGATATATGGGCGCCTGAGGAAGATATTGATTGGGGTGGAGAAAAAGAATGGCTCACCAATGATCGATATAGCGGCATACGTGATCTCGCAAACCCACTTGGTGCTGTCCAAATGGGCCTGATTTATGTTAATCCACAAGGACCTGATGGAAATCCTGATCCACTTGCAAGTGCTGTGGATATCCGAGAAACATTTAGTCGTATGGCAATGGATGATGAGGAAACTGTAGCGCTAATTGCAGGTGGCCATACGTTTGGTAAAGGTCATGGAGCAGGTCCTGATACCAGTGTTGGTGCTGAACCAGAAGGTGCGTCAATTGAACAAATGGGATTAGGTTGGGCAAGTTCATACGCTTCAGGAAAAGGTAGCGATACAATAACGAGTGGTTTCGAAGGTGCTTGGACTGCCAATCCTATTCAATGGGATAACGGTTATTTTGATTTACTATTTAAATATGAGTGGGAAACTGTAGAAACGCCTGCTGGAGCATATGTGTGGCATGCAATTGACCAGCAGGAAGAGGATAAAGCTCCAGATGCCGAGGATGCATCGGTGAAAGTTCCTACCATGATGACAACTGGGGATATGGCACTTCGCGAAGACCCAATATACAGAAAGATTTCAAAACGCTTTCATGAGAATCCTGAAGAGCTAGCCGATGCATTTGCGCGCGCATGGTTTAAATTGATTCACAGAGATATGGGCCCTAAATCAAGATACTTGGGTCCAGAGGTACCTGATGAGGAGTTCATTTGGCAAGACCCTATACCTGAAGGCAGCTCAGATTATGACGTTGATACTGCCAAGGAAATGATAAAGCAAAGTGATTTAACTATTCAAGAGATGATTGAAACAGCATGGGCCAGTGCTTCCACATATAGAGGTTCAGATATGCGAGGCGGTGCAAATGGTGCTCGAATAAGACTTGCTCCGCAAAAGGATTGGGAGGCAAATAAACCTGAACAGCTTAAGAAAGTTTTGCAAGTACTAGAAGGAATAGCAAATGAGATGGGCGCTTCGGTTGCAGATATGATTGTTCTGGCGGGAAATATTGGAATAGAGAAAGCTTCAGGTGAAATCGTTCCATTTACTCCAGGCAGAGGTGATGCATCGCAAGATCAAACTGATGTCGAATCATTTGCAGTACTCGAACCAATCGCTGATGCATTTCGGAATTATCAAAATGCTGCTTACAATATAAGTTCCGAAGAAATGATGATAGATAAAGCTCAATTACTCGGACTTAATGCTCCAGAAATGACTGTTCTAGTTGGTGGAATGAGATCAATAGGAATCAGTACCAATGAATATGGTGTTTTCTCCGAAAATACAGATGAATTATCAAATGAATTTTTCTCGGTATTACTTGATATGTCTGTAGAGTGGAAACCCAGTGAAACCGGTAATTTATACGAGGCATTCGATCGTATATCTGGCAAGAAAGTTAGGACGGCAACTAGTGTTGATCTAGTGTTTGGTTCTAATTCTCAATTAAGAGCTCTATCAGAAGTTTATGCCAGTGATGACGCTAAAGGAAAATTTGTTGCTGATTTTATCTCAGCTTGGTGCAAGGTTATGAATCTTGATCTCTTTTAATGATTTGCTGTATTAAAGGGTACGAAAGAATGAGGCGTAAATCAGAACTGACCAGAATGAAGTGATAATAATTTAATAAGGAAGATCTTGATGGATTCATCTCAAATTATTATTTTGGCGATACCTGTATTTTTCTTGCTGATTATTTGTGAGTATTTTTATGGCACATTCAAAAAGAAAAATACTTATCGAATGAATGATGCTTTTACGAGTATCTCAATCGGTATTATCAGTCGTTTTCCAACTCTCCTTAATTTAGGTTTTCAAGGGTTTATTTTTGTTTATTTTGCTGACAAGTTCAGTATAAATTTAATGGCAAGTAATAAAGCTGTAACTTGGGTTATTGCGTTCGTTATGTATGATTTTTTTTATTATTGGATGCATCGATTACACCACGAAATAAGAGTTTTATGGGCAACTCATGTTGTACATCATCACGGCGAAGATTTTAATTTAGCGACAGCTCTAAGACAGACAAGTACAGGTTTTTTATGGAAATGGATATTCTTTGCACCAATGATAATAATAGGCGTTCCTGGTGAAGTTTTTGTTTCGGTAGCTGGCGTAAATTTGGTTTATCAATTCTGGGTACATACTAGGCATATCGGTCATCTAGGTTGGATAGAAAAAATATTCGTAACTCCTATGAATCACAGAATACATCACGCTAAGAATAAAGAGTACATAGATGCGAATTATGGCGGCGTATTTATTATATGGGATAGAATATTTGGAACCTACAAAGCGGAAGTTGAAACAATTGCTCCAATTTATGGAACGGTCTCAGCGTTGAGGAGCTGGAACCCTATTTGGGCTAATTTCCAAGTCTTTTATCAAATGCTTAAAGATTCACTCGAAACTAGAAATCTCGGAGATAAAATTAGAATTTGGTATTCAAAGACAAATTGGAGGCCAAATGATATCCAATATAAAGATAAAACATATGGTTTTGACGAAAAATATAACCCAGTAATAACCACGGATATGAAGTGCTTTGTTTTTTTTCAATTAATTATGTTAATTCTTGTTTCTGCATTTATCTTGTTGACAATTTCAGATCAAACAAGATTTGATACAGTGACTTTTGCAATCAGTACTATATATTTTGCTACATTAACTGGCATGTTGCTGCAAAACGAATCTGTCACATACAAAGTATTCCTTATTTATTCATTATGTTATGCGCTGATATCTTATTTGCTGCCAAGTTTTAATAGTTTGCATGAGAATCTTTGGCAAATTTTCTTTTCGTACTCACTAATGAATATTCTAATTACTTTCTTTTTGATTTTAATGGGAAGAGATTCAATAAAACTATTAAAACAAAAAGAAATCTAAAATATAAATATAAGAACAATTACTGATTTATGCATTCTTTAAACGAAGAGATTGGCTTAGATGGTTTTTATAAAGAATCAGAGTTACCTTTACTACTTAAAAAACAGGGAATGGCAATTTGGCATGATGGTATTGTGCAGATTCTTGATAGGAGGCAATTACCGCTATCCGAAGAATACATTATGTGCAAGACAACAGAAGATGTGGCTGACGCGATTGAATCCATGGCTATTCAAGGCGCATTTTCGATTTCAATCGCAGCGGGTTATGGCTTAGCTTTAACTGCACAAAAAAATAATACATCAATAGAAAATATCAACAAAGCAGCAAAGCGTCTATTATTAACCAGACCTACAGGTCTTGCACTTTCAAGAGTAATAGCGCTTTGTCTCAAGAAATCAGAAGAGGCGATAAAGGAAAATCGTTCTCCTTTAAATGAGATTCTATCTATAACAGATAAGGTTGCCTCTGATTTGGCTAAGCAAGCCAGAAAGACTGCGCAGTATGCTATCTCTTTGATTGCGAGTGGCGACACAATTTTAACCCACTGTTTCCCAGATCGATCTTACGCATATCTCTTAGTAGAAGCTAAAAAAGAAAGTATGAATCTAAGTTTTTTGTGCAGCGAAACAAGACCTTATATGCAAGGAACAAAGTTAACCTCATTATGTTCCTCGGAACTTGGTTTTGAGACACATATTATTACTGATGGAATGGGTGGAGCATTAATGCAGGAAGGATCAGTAGATTCATTTATTACTGCTGCTGATAGAGTGTGCATGGATGGTTCAATTGTAAATAAGATTGGAACATATCAATACGCTCTTGCGGCTGATGTTAATAATTTGCCTTATTATGTTCTAAGACAATCTGGCCCTGATATTGAAAGTTTGAATGCTGACGATGTAATCATAGAAAAACGTTCTGGGGATGACTTGGTATCCTATGATGGGAAAATTATTGCTCCATCTGGAGTAAAAGGATTATATCCGGCTTTTGATATCACGCCGCCTCATTTAGTTAATGCCATAATTACCGATAGAGGGATATTCAAGGCAAATCAAATTCATACTTATCAGGATACCAGTTCATTTATTGACGATAGCTTGATATGATTTTCTTGACATTAGGAGATATTGATGACAAAAGCATGGCCAAATGCATCTGATTTACCAGACCCAAATGATGAGATTCGATCTAAGTATCGAGCTTTAAGATGTATCCCCGGGGAAATAGCGCCCAATGTTCTGGTGCCCGGAGATCCAGCAAGAGCAAGTAAAATTGCTTCAAATTGGTTGACAGATTCTCGGTTGGTAATGGCTCAAAGAGAATTCCACTCCTATACAGGATTTTATAATGATGTTCCAATATCAGTAATTTCTACAGGTATCGGTTGCCCAAGCGCAACCATGGTTATGCAAGATCTTGCTAAACTTGGATGTAAACATGTGATCCGTGTTGGTACGGCGGGATCATGCAATGAGGGAGTTAAACCAGGGCATAATGTCATCGGCACTGCTGCAGTAAGAGATGAGGGTCTGACATCAAAATTCTTGCCTTTGAGTTATCCTGCTGTTGCAAACATAGAGATTGTAAATGCTCTTATAGATGCCTCAAAAAAACAATCAGCTGCTATTCATGCCGGAATCGTACATACTTCAGATGCTTTTAGTAGCCCAGCTTTATCAGACGACATAACTTTGGCGAAAGAATCTAATGTTTTAGCATTTGAGATGGAAGCATCTGCTGTGCTCATGCTCGGAGCTTTAAATAAAATTAAAACTGGATGCATATTCAGTATCGATGGTTTTGTCGAAAATATATCAGATGGAAATGTTATACCGGATTCGAAAGCATGTGATATTGGGATAAAATCCGCTATAAAGACAGCGCTCGATGCAATGATAATTCTAAATCAGGATTAAATTATGAAATTTAAGCTTGAGCGTGAAATAATTATTGGTGCAGTTATTCGTTTGCAGAAAGCAGGGCTTATTATTAATACATCTGGAAACGTCAGCATTAAAGTTGGAAAATATGTAATTATTACCCCAAGTGCAACAACCTATAATAATCTGACACCAACAGATATTTTGGTTATGAATCAAGACAAAGAAGTGGTTGAAGGTAACTTATTACCATCTTCTGAAGTTGATTTGCATTATTCGATATACGAAAATGACGAAAGTATAAAAGCAATTGTCCATACACACTCTTTATATGCTACCGCTGTTTCCAGTATCGCCAATGAATTACCAGCTATTCACTATCAAATAGTTGATTTAGGTGGAGCAATTCCTGTGGCACCATACAAGACTTTTGGCTCGCCTGCATTGGCATCAGTGGTAGTAGAAAATATTTGTGGAAAAAATGCAGTATTAATGCAAAATCACGGTGCTGTGACCGTTGCTGAAGATCTTGAGAAAGCATTATCACGTTCGATTCTTCTGGAATGGTTATGTTCTTTATATCTTATTTCAAAACAATCCGGTAAACCATCACTCATAAATCAGCCAGAATTGATAGCCGTTAAAGATCAAATGGAAAAATACCGAAAAATGAGAGAAGAGTTTATATAGTGAATATCCATTAATGGCATAAATACAGCCAAAAGAAGAGAAGTAGAAAATTGTACAAAGATCCTTATGATTATGATGTAACAACTGATGACGAAGCATCTTTTAATCATTTTATTGTTGGCTTGAATGAATATCTAAGTCTTGATCACTCAGGTATTTCGAGTTTCCTGAAAGCGATAAAACGTGATCCGCAATTTGTTTTGGCGCTTTTGCTTTTAGCAAGGCAGTTTGCTATCAATGGTAAACCCAAAGAATCAACATACTATCTTGAATTGGCAGTTAAATTTAGAGATAACGCAACAAAAAGAGAGCAAGGCATTGTTAATGTAATGCAATTAATATTGAGCGGTGATTCACAAAGTTTAAATTTAGCCCTTTCTCACATCCAAGAATTCCCAAGAGATATTATTGTTCTTTCTCAAGTACTCGGTCCTTTTGGATTACTTGCGTTTTCAGGGACTCTGGATTGGCGAGAGAGAAATTTAAAAATAATTAATGAACTTGATCCACTGTTTCCTTCAAATGATTGGTGGTTTATGACAACAAAATCTTTCATATACGCTGAAAATGGAAACATAGATAATGCCTGCTTACTTGGAGAAGAGGCTTGGGGTTTGCAAGAAAACGGGAACTGTGCACACACCATTGCACACGTTCATTATGAATCTGGATCATACATTCAAGGTCGTTCATTTATCAACGAATGTCTATCTTCGTCGAAAAAAACATCAAATATGGAGCATCATCTAAGATGGCATGATGCTTTATTGGCAATTAAGTTGGGTAAATTTGATGAAATCATTAATATTTATTCTGATTTTCTATTGGAATTTGATACCACGACACCACTTGAATATCTTGCTGATAACGCTTCATTACTCTGGTATTGCATTATTAATGACATAAAAGTTCCTGATGCTTGGTTGGCGGAAATTTATAACTACACTAAGAAACAATATCCAGAAATTGGATTTAAATTCGTAGATATGCATCGGTCAATGATGTCAGTGATTTTAAATAACCAACAAAGAGCTGACTATATAAATGAATTTGCACTTAACGATAATGACGATCTTTGCATGAGGCTTTCTAAGGGGTTTATGAAATTCTATGATAAAGAATACAATCAATCAGCAAAACACTTTTCCAAAATTCTGGATCAAGCAGTTGTTTTTGGTGGAAGTAATGCACAAAGAAATATCATAATTGAGACATACGAGAGTGCTGCCAGGAAAGCTCAGAATGAATAATATTATAAATTTTGTTTGTTTTCAGATCGGTTGGTTCTCAGCCGTATTGACTGCTGCAGAAGGAGTTCCATGGATAGGTGTATTAATTATTGGGTTTACTGTTTCTGTGCATTTGTTTCGATCAGTTAAGCCCAGAGAAGAAAGTATTTTAATTGTATTGATTGCTTTTTTAGGCGGAGCTTTTGATAGTATATTTGTTTTTCTCGATTGGATTTACTATCCATCTGGGCACATTCATCAAAATCTTACTACATACTGGATCTTAGCAATGTGGGCATCATTTGCTACAACATTAAGATTATCCATGTCATGGCTCAGGGGTTATAAGATTTTATCTGTAATTTTTGGTTTTTTTGGTGGACCATTAACATATTTTGGCGGTTATAAACTCGGAGCTATAGAGTTTATGAATTTTGAAGCAGCCATGATTGGTTTGGCATTTGGGTGGGCAATAATCATTCCTGTTCTTTTTTATATGGCAGATAATATTGTTGATCCTTACAAGAAAGAAATTAATCGAGTTTGTTGTTAACGAAATTGTGTATTTGTATTATTATTTCTTTGAAAAAATGTTCTTCTTTTAGTAATTTTATACAATAAATAATTTAAATATTGGAGTGAAAATTGTCTATACAAACTAAATACATTGAGTATATGGATGAAGGGGAAGTACTAGAAGGATATATGGCATGGGACGACGGGATAAATTCACCGAAACCAGGGATATTGATTGGGCATGCTTGGGCTGGCAGATCTTCATTTGAGTGTAGAAAAGCTGAACTATTGGCCGAACTGGGTTACGTGGGCTTTGCTTTGGATGTCTATGGTAAAGGTATTTCCGGTTCTAACAATAATGAAAATGCCGCTTTAATGAAGCCATTTCTAGATAATCGTGAGTTATTACAGAGAAGAGCAAATCTAGCATTGACTACTTTAAAAGATCAGCCTGAAGTGGATACAACAAAGTTAGCTTCAATTGGATATTGTTTTGGCGGTTTAATATCATTGGATATAGCACGTTGTGAAGTAGATATTCGCGGTGTTGTCAGTTTGCATGGAAATTTATCCGCACCAGGCAATACCTCAGGCAATAAGATTACTGCTAAAGTACTTGTATTACATGGATGGAAAGACCCGATGGTTCCTCCATCTGATGTTGTTAGTTTTGCAGAAGAAATGAATGCAATGTCAGCGGATTGGCAGTTGCATGCATTTGGGAACGCCATGCATGCTTTTACTAAAACAGGGATGAATGATGCAGATAATGGCATGCTTTATGATGAAGCCTCGGATATTCGATCTTGGGATTCAATGCGGTTATTTTTGAATGAAGTTTTTGGGTAGTATCTTAAACAGGTTTTTTTAGAGCTCTGCGAGCCAATCCATATAACATTAACCCAAATAATAATAAGCCGATTGTTAATATCCAGGCATCAATATTTGATTGAGCGGTTATCCAAAGGCATATCGCAAGTGCAATGAGTGGAATGGTGTAACCTCCAATCAGTTTATATGCATTTTCTTTGGTTTCTTGACTGGCTTTTTTCTGAATAAATGGTAATGAGCAGATACTGAACATATAAGCTAGTAGGCGTGTCAATGAGCTAGCAATAACCAAGTAAACAAAAGAGCCCGATAAAGCAAAGATAAGGCTTAATAAACCTAGAAATAATATGGAGTTTCCAGGAGTTGCGTAGTTTTTATGAATTTTGCCAAACCATTTTGGCAGAAGGTCCTGCTCTGATAATGCTAAAGTTAATCTTGGCACTGCCAGCATAATAGCACCTAGATTACCACCAATAGAGAATATGGCAGCTAAGGTCATTATCATCATTCCGTTTTGACCGAGAAGTACTTCACCTAGAGCAACTAACGCACCTGTGCCTTTGGATGTCTCTGGAACAACCGAGACATATACCATCATGATTAAAAAATAAAATATACAAACAAATAAACTTGTTCTTGCAATCGCATTAGGCATCGATGATTGAGGGTTTTTTGATTCTCCAGATATGAATGTAGCTCCTTCAAAACCAACAAAAGCATAAATAACAATTAATACAGTAGGTCCTAAACCCTCTGTAGGTGGGAATGCGGCTTGAGATATAAAATCGATTGGAACATATTGAAGGCCAATAAGAATTAGGATAACAATTGGCGTAAGTTTGATAATCGTAAAAAATACAAGCATTTTAATGCCATCTTTTATTCCAGTGTAATTAACCCAAGTTAATATGCTGCATATACTTGTAATAAGAACAACGCGACCAGCACCATAGCCAAACCAAGGTATTAGTGACCCAAGATAAAGTGCAAGAGCATTTGAGTTAGCGGCAAAAGCTGTGGTGCGACTTATGTATAAGATCCAACCTGTACTGAAACCCACAAGAGGCCCAAAAGCAACAGTGGTATAAAGAACAGGTCCACCTGAATCTTTGAAATAACTTGCCAATTGCCCAAAGGTTAAGACAATAGTTATGATCGAGATTCCGACAATAAGAAACAACCAAGGACTTGTACTGCCTGCTTGCTCAATAACTATTGATGGTAACGTAAAAATTCCTGAACCAATTGTGGAATTGAGTGCTACCAATGCTATACCGATTGCACCGACAGCCCTAAGCAGATAATTCTTGGATTGATTGTTATTCATAAAGTTATATTTGCATTAATTACCAAAAAGCTCAATGTAGGTTGATGGCACATTCTTTTTATTAGATTTTGCGGGTAAGTATTGACTACTATTCAATGTAGAAATAATTGTATTTTTGCATTTATCATTAATGGTAATGCCATTCAAAGAGGCTATATTCGCATTGCTCGCGATACCATTTTTGTTTACGTGAGCTTTAGATAATAGACGATATCGGTTGTATTTTGGGCAGTATTTTTGCCAATTTTCATTCCCTGTAACTCTTTGTGCACCTATATAGTTATCTCCATAAGCCATTATATTCTCTTGGTAACCTGGGTTGCGTATAATTTGTATTTTAGTCTCATCGTTAGTTTTTTTGAAAAGTATTCTGAATTGAACAAAAACGTCAACGTTTTTGTTATTTAGGGTCGCCGGGATATACCTAGCTTTTTTATTTGCTTTATATATTTTTTGTATATAAATTTCATCGCCAGGTTGATTTTTATAGCAAAGAAAAGATTTCATTTTCTTATTTTTCTTAATCAATCCTGAGCAATTAATAATTACCATTGCGTTGCCTTTTATATTGGGGAATACCATCATGGATAAGAGTGATTTATCTTTTGTGTTAAAGTTTGCTGATCGACTTTCGGCAAGGGTGTCCTTTACTGCAAAGAGCATAGATATTAATAGAAAATATCTAAACATTTCTTACAAAGGCTTGCATTTGGCTTTAAATAAAAACCATTGGAGCTTAGTTTTGCTATGCCTAATAAAGCATTGTCCGTTATCGCTGATAATTAATTCATAGCGGTCAGGCCAACTGAGAATACGTCCAAGATTGAATTTTGAACCTGAAGGTCTATTCCTTTCTATTATCAGGAGGTTTTCATTTTTGAAAGCGTTTTCGGATATGATTGTTTTTGTACCATTCGATGCCGAGGTTATAATTTGTTCAATTTCTATTTTAATTTCAGGTGTCATTTCAGCCAACAAAGCAGGAATATAATTTCTTTGTGGTAATAAGAAACAACCTGAAAGAAAGTAACACAAAAATAGCTTACGGCAAATTATTTTCATATTTTGTGTCCCTAATAAATTTATTGCTTAACCATATGCTTTTATTGGTTGTTATTTTCTGATTCGTTCTAGAGTATCTAGGGTACTGACTTAATCCAGAACGAGCAAGGCTGTTATTTGGGCATGCATTTGTTGACCGAAAGGTGAGGGCAGCGGCAAGTCGTTTTTCATTAATATCACCCAATAAGTGATTCAAATCATCATCGATGACACATCCGGCTGGCATATTAGTATTGTTGGCAGTGTTCTTTGGTGAAAATCCATCTGAATAATCACCAAAACCTTTGGCATTTACGCCTTTAAACTGAACGGTAAAGTATGTAGTACCGCAGTTATCAGTTGGATAAAAACCATAAGGTTTTCCACAAGTTATAGATCCTATCTGAATAACCTCTACATCTATTCCGATTAAACTATTAATAATTGATTCACTTGCTGAGCAGGTATCATTACCAGTGATAATGTAGACTCTATTTTTCCCAAGGCTACCAGTTGTAAGATCTAAAGAAGGGAGTTGCGTATTATTTTCTAGAGAAGATAGCCCTATTGTTGTGGTGTAAAAAGGTATAGGGCTGATAGCTTCATTTGTAATAGGGTTAGTGGCCGGATGTTTATCATTAAACTGCATAGTCTCAAAAGACATTCCTGCCGCAGCAATAGGACCTGCAATCATATAAGTTAATTGATTTGCAATCGCCAAATATCCACCAGAGTTATAACGCAAATCCAATATTAAATCATCAATATCGCTTGATTTTAATTGTGTGATGGCATCAAAAAGACCTTCTTCAGCAGTAGCAATATGATCATTAAAAACAAAGTATCCTACTTTACCTGTTTCAGTATTAATAACTTT
>CESR01111440.1_pt1 | contig 16997 bp, 24 predicted proteins | sample 356351 | NCBI WGS metagenome assembly CESR01 (sample SAMEA2622149, study PRJEB7988) | marine metagenome | isolation source: saline water (ENVO:00002010), including | reverse complement strand
GTGCTATTGCCAATCATATTGCCATCGCCGTCTTGCAACACATCAAATACTAATGAAGCGCCTGCTTGTGTTACATAAATCTTATTTGTTGCCATTACTGACAAGCTCATCATTAACATAACAAAGAAACTTAAAAATCTCATTACTCTCCTTGTTTTTGCATATTTGGATGTTTCGCCCATTCGTCTAGTGGTATACTAGAATCTATTATATTTATAATTTGAACCTCTTCTTTTGGCAATTCCCACTCCCATAATCCCAATTCTTTACCTTCATGTACCATTTGCAATACTGCATATTCTATTGCAGTACGGATTGCATAATTCACTGGCTCATTAGTTGCATTACCAGATTCTATCTCTAATGCTTTTGTACCTAAATCTAAAAATCTAAATACATCTGCGCCATTGCTAGTACTTGCAATTGTTTTTGAGACCTGTACAGTTAATAAAATTTCCCCTGTCTGTACTCCAACAAGTCTTAATGAAACTGTCACTTGGTCTGTTCTATATTCTTCGCCAACACCTAAACCAAAATATCTCATACCAGCACCACCAGAAGTTGTGTTAGTATCATAACCAACAATGCCACCCTCTAATATTAGGCCGGCAAATAACATTGGTTGTAGTGAATCTACTCCGGTCGCGCCATCATATAATTCCCTTGTACTTCTTATTAGTTGTCTCTCTTTAACTACGTTATCTAAACTTGCTCTTTCAACAACTGTAAACCAACTACCTCTGCTAACTGCCATCAATGCTTGTATAACCCAAACATCAGCTCCCTGTGAAACCGCTGTGGATAACCCAGTTTGTTTCCTTTGTCCTGTGACATCAGGAAATTTATAAACAGCAACAGTAATCTTTACTGGATTGCCTTCACCATCTGTTGGCACGTTTATCAAGTCAGGGATGTCATGCAATAATGTCTTAGTTGGTGTGCCTTCTATAAACGGCATATCACCTTGTATTGCTTCAGTCTTTTGATTCATTCCACACGCACCGACTAAGCACGATAATAATGCCACTGCTAAATATTCCATATTCATAACCTATTTAAAATTTAAAATCACCTGTTGGTACAACCAATTCTGTTATACCACCAGCTGCATCAATCACTGTTAATGTAATTGTGTTTGCTGTTGTGTCCCTTGCCCATCTAACCTCTGAACCATCAGGTAGAACTGCTACACCACTAGGTGGGCATTCTTTCTCATCATCTGGAAGTGTCGCCTCAAGGTCAGGGTCCTCAGGAGTACAATTAGTACCAAACATATTGTCAACCATTTGTTTGGATAAGTTTGCAAATATTCTACTCTCAACATTTGTTACAAACTTAGCAAGGGTTGTATTTGAAGCTGCTCTAGCAGCTGCTTTTTCTGCAGCTGTTGCATCATCTTTTACTCCCTCTGCTCTTTGGAATTGCAATTGCTCAATTGATAGCACATGGGTAGAATAACCCGTACCACTAAAAGCTGGATTCTTAAATCCAAAGGTTAGCTCACTAGCCTGGCAAATCGTCGTCAGTATTATAGTAATTATTGTCGCTACTACTCTTTTCACGTCTCTCCCTCTCCTGTAATATTATATCTAATTTAGCATTAAGCCTAATCAAATCATTATCCAACATTCTAACCCTATCAATTAATTTAATTAAAGTCATATGACTATCACCAATGACTGGGTCTACCTTTGTTGATACCCATGTCCATATAAAATATATGAAGTAGGCCATTGCAAATGCAGCAATAATGGGAAAACCATAATCACTAATTAATGAACCAATTGTGGTTCCCTGTTCTACTACTACTTCTTCCATAATTAATTCTTCCCTATTCCAAATGCACTACCTGTAAGTATTGCTCCAAATGCCAAATGAAATAATCCACCACCCATGAGGGTAAATGGATTGTGTTGGCCTGTCAATTTTTTCATTAACTCTAATTGTATTAATGGGTCTTCGACCGTATTAAGTATATCAATAAACATTGCTAAATCTGGTCTATTCAATCCATACCAGATAGGTACGAACATAAAGTCATAAAAACAAATTGCAAGATATAATATTAGTGCACTCCAACGCCACTTCATTGTGCTTTTTTCCATCGCAGTCATTAATCTCTCCTAGCATCAGTCTTACCATCAGCTCTTGCGATTCTATCAACGTCAGGTCTTATATTAAATGCCTGGCACATCTTTACATCTATACGTATTAATTCACTATTCATGGTTTTAACCCTATTATCTAGAGCTTGGGCGAACATTCTTTGCTGTTTAATATCATCTAACACACCATCTAATATAAAATTAAGTGTTAAATAAACAAAATAACCTGCTGCTCCTGCTCCAACTATAGGGAACCCCACTTCTGTTACTAATTCTAGATATTCCATATCAATTTCCTTAATATATCCATAGCTATATTTATAAGAAAAGGCCTTCTCTAAGCGCCAATTTTATAAATAGTAGTATGAGTTTATTAATAACAGATGAGTGCATCAACTGTGACGTCTGTTTACCAGAATGTCCTAATGACGCAATATGGTATGACCCAAAATTAGTAGATTTTTATGTGATAGATGGTGATAAGTGTACTGAGTGTGTAGGCCATTTTGATACGCCTCAATGTGTAGAAGTTTGTCCGGTTGATTGTTGTCTGCCTGACCCTGATAGAGTTGAGACAGAGGAGCAATTGTTAGCTAAAATTAAAATATAGGAGAATGTCATGGGTGAAATCCCCGATGAAGGTAACCTTGAGGAAGTAGTGAAGCAAGACAATTTTATGAAAGACGTATACAAGAAAGAACTAGGCGATTCATTTGAATCATATGACAATGGTGTTTGCACCGGTAATACAGGAGAAGAGGAAGATGTTTGAAGATAGACTATGGATTTATACAAGTATTGCGGGAGCATTACTAGGTGCGGCCTTTTTAGCATATATTAAAGATACACGTGTAGGGTTATGGGCTTATGGTAAGGTTGATGCAACAGTAGATTATTTTAGGGACAAGTATGGTTGGACTTGGTTAAACCAAGATGAGGATGCTTGGAAAAAAGTTAATCCAAAGATTGCTGCAAAGATTGGGGAATTAGAGGACCGTTTAAAAAATTTAGAGGAGAAAGTATAATGGGAAGTCATTTAGGATTAATAGGTATGGCATTAATAGCTTTATTTGCTACGTCATTAATTAAATTTGCGGCTATTGCTGCAATTGGTTGGGGTGCTTATAAAGCATGGAAAGATTGGGGAGCTATGTAATGAGCATAAGTGATATGAATTTAAAGGAGAAAAGTCTCCTTTTTGCTAGGCTTGCGGCTGATGCATACGGAGAAAAGAAAACCGTAACAGCTCTTGCTAAGGGACATGGCTTTACTAAAACAAAATTTTATGATAATGGTGGGGCTCAAGCATATAGATTTGAGAGCAAAACAGATGTTGTTGTCGCATGTCGTGGTACACAACCAACAGAATTCAATGACTTAAAGGCAGACCTTAAAGCATTTCCCGTTAAATCAGAGACTATTAGTAGAGTCCATAGGGGATTTAAAGCTGAGGTAGATGAGCTTTGGCCTATGGTAAAACCTGACATTGAAACCATTGATAAAAAATTATGGTTCTGTGGTCATTCACTTGGAGCTGCAATGGCTACAATTATGGCTAGTAGGTGTCATTTAAGATGGGAATTTACTAACGTAGAAGCTTTATTTACTTATGGTTCTCCAAGAGTTGGGTGGCCTGGGTATGTTAAATCATTAAAGCTTACTCATTATAGGTGGCAAAACAATAATGATATAGTTACAAGGGTACCTCTTAGGATTATGGGTTATAGACATGATGGTCATTTAATGTATATAAGGCATGATGGTTCTATTGATGATGATGGTAAATTCAAATGGCATAGACGATTCAAAGATAGAATGCAAGGTATGTGGGGTGGCTTAAAACATGGTAAGGTTGATAATTTTTCAGACCACGCAATGGCTGAATATATCCCACACTTGGAAAAATGGTAGTGTATAAATATATACATAAATTGTTGTATCGAGGAGATATAAATGGCTAATGGCGAACTTCTCGATATCGAGAAAAGATTAGAGAGAATGCATCTTGCTTTAAAGCGGCAAGAAAAAGAATTAGAATCTTGGAGACATAGGTCAACAAGGATTCCAAACTGGATAAGGAATAGCGGTGTTGCTTTATTCATGGCTATATTTGCACAAACTATGGCCGCAGTTTGGTGGGCGTCGTCAATAACGAATACCCAAATGAATATCATAAAAGATGTCCAAGTAAATACAGAATATAGGATATCCAGTATTGAAAGGTATAATGAGATTATGATAGAATTAACCAAAATTGAAGTGATGCTAGACAATCATTTCAAAAAACATTTTAACGACTAGGACTAAATATGAAAACACTATCACAAATTAGAGAAGCAAGTGGCGGCAAAGAGGCCTACCAAAAATTCTTCAATTCTCTTCTTAAAAAATACGGAGTGGATTCACCTTCAGAATTGAAAGGTGATAAGAAGAAAAAATTCTTTAATGCAGTTGATAAAGGTTGGGAAGGTGATAATCCTGATGATGCAAATGAAGCTAAGCTTCATGAAAAATTAAAAGCTAAACCAGGTAAATTCTCAGGTCGTGGCAAAGATTATTTTGAAATTGATATAGTCATTCCTGATAAATGGAAAACTGATGAGGCTTATTATAAAGCAGTTTTAAAGAAGTATAAAGTTAAACTTGAATATATTGGTGGACCTAGTACTGAATATATGCATAAAGCTTCTGGTAAAAAATCTGACATTTTAGCTTGGGGACTTGGTAGTTCCAGAGATGGTATTGGTTATGGAATGGATGAGCGTGATATAGCTGATTACTTTGATATTGAACAAGAACTTTATACTGAAAGGTTTGGTTATAATACTCAAATAATTGAATTGTTTGCAAAGCTAGTAGAAACTTATACTGACCCAGATGATTTAGACCCAGACACCACTCATAATCCAGATGAAGTTGAACTTGCAACTGAAGCTCATATGCCTGGTCATGATGATGACGATGATGAGGACATGGATGACTTAGACCCAGATACTCATATAGATGAGAAGGCTCCACCAGGAATGGAAGATGTTGTAAAAAAGCTTAAGGCCGATGGCAATACTGATGAAGCGGCCTTTAAAATTGCCTGGTCAATTTATAATGACAAAAAACGTCAAGAAACATATTACTATGAAGGCAAAACATTAGCTGAAATTAAATGGGGACCAGCTAAAAAAGGAAAAACCATAAGAGGTGCTAAGTTAGGTAAATCATATCCTGTAATGGATGCTGGTCAAAAATCAAAAGTTCAAGCTATTGCTAAAAGACATTCAGGTAATATGCAACAAGCTATGATTGATATTGAAAAGATTAAAGGTGGATTAACTGATAATCCAGATGTTATGGAAATTCTTAGATTAGCTAATGAAGATGTTGTTACTATCCATTTATCAAATATATTAACAGAAAAATTAAGAGCTGGTAAAGGAAGAGCTACAATGGATGTAGACATGGATGCCTCAGATTATCCTGGCGGTGATAGAAAGTATATGTCAGATATGAAAAAGAAATATAAAGTTACTATGAAGATGACTCGAAGTGGCGCAATTCTTACTGGTGCTAAAGCTGACCTTTTAAAATTCTTACAAAGTGATGATTATGGAATGGATGATAGAGATATATCAGACTTATTCCCAGAGTTAATGGAAGCTAGAAAAGTAAAGCCTGTACAAGGAGATAAAAAAGAATATTGGAGAAGAGTTGATGCAGTAAGGAAAAAGTTTGGAATATTAGGAAAAGAAGGTGGCATATTAAATTTAAATAAAGCTGCACAAAAGAAATACTTTGCCGCAGTAGACGCAGCTTTAGGTCATACTTTAGAATCATTGGACTTACAGAAGACTGGCGTTACTGGTACCAGTAAGTCGGTCACAACAGAAAAGGTACAAGTAGACCGTAGAACTAAAGGCTTTAAAGAAGCAATGCTTAGACGTGAAAAAGCTAAAGCAAAACGTGAAGCTAAGAAAGCAGCAAAAGTTGCACAACCAAAATATGATTCAGACTCTTATATAGATAAAGGGAATTATGAGTATGATGGTGATGTTGAAGAAGTAGTTGCAAGAACTAAAAATGTTATAATTGGTAAATTTAAAGAAAATGCTGCAAATGCAGTAGCTCATGGTGGTGTTGACATGGCGCCTAATGCAGGTAAAAAAAAGAAAAAGTTTAAAGTTGTAAAACACACTAATTATTAATGAATAATTTTAAAGAACATTTAGCTGAAGCTAGGGTTGCTCCTACTCCCGCAACACAAAAGAAATTAACTAGGCCATTAGATAGGTCAGCCGGTGCAGCTTTAAAAAGAAGTTTAAATTTATCTGTTGATGGTCTTGATGATTTAGCTTGGAAATTAGAATATCAATATAAAGGAGTTGACCCTAAAGCAATAGCTAATTTAAAAGCTTTGCATAAGCAAGGTTTAAAAATACAAAGGTCAGTTATGAGTGCAATTGACAAGGCGAAAACTTAAATGTGTCTTACTTTTAATTATTATGGCATCAACAATATCAACCCCAGCGGCAACTAATGTTAATGTAGTTGCATCTGTATCTACTGACCCTACCTCCCCGTACTATACTAAAAAAAATCTAAATGAAAAGCCTGGTTCTTTTTTGACCCAAGCTACTATGTTAGTATATGATGATATATTAAGATTCCAAGATGCGGCTCCTCAAACTAATATACTTATTACTCTAACTCCAAAACAAAAAAATTCAATATATTTTGCTATAAAGAGAATATATGAACCAATGTATGGAAAGGGTAGCAGTTCAACAGAGCTTGATGATGAAACATATTTTAATTATTTAAAAGGATATGTTGGTTCATTCTTTTATAAAGAATATGATTGGTGGAATAAGGATGATGATTTAGGTTGGGGTGAATTTATTCTTATAAATGGCGGTAATGCATTATATCAAGTTTTTGATATAATATTTGAAGGTGAAAGTGTTACAGAAGCATTCACAGATTTGATTGAGCAAGGTAGAGGTACATTCCAGGCCGCGCAAAATAAGAAAGATATTAGAGATGCATTAAAAGGAAAGATAGCTAAACTTCATTTATATAATGATGATATGTCAGTAGGCCCAATAGTTTGGGTTGGGTTTGATAATAATGGAGATATAGTTGTTTATGATGTTGACCCTGCACTTCCAACTGGAAAATCTGCTGATTTAACTAATTTTAGGTATGATACATTTGAAGGTAATATACTTTGGTTTATGGATGAGATAGTTGGAATGGAATCTGATTGGATACAAAATGCTTCACCTGGGATTGCTGGAAATACTGCTTATGGTTATGTACAATTTACAGAACCGGCCGTGACAACAAAAGCAATATCTTTATACAAACAAAAGTTAGCTAGATTTAATGCAAGAAAAGATACAAGAAATTGGAGACCACCTGGCATTCCAAAAGGTACTATTATACCTGTACCAATTTGGTTATTATTATTGGAAAAAACTGTTACTAATGGTTCATATAAACATATATCACAAATGAATATATTAAGTTATGATGAGATGTTAGCTTTAGCATTGATAAATATGCATTATGGAAAAATCACAAAAGATTCTGATTGGGTGGAATTAGAAACAGGGTCGGTTGCAGCAGCAAAAAGAATATATTTAAGAGACCATCATGCTGCACTTGGTGGTGCTACAGACCAAGACACATTAGATAGATTAAATACTGACGGAGGTGGATTTTTTCAAATACACTATAAACAGGCTAAAACTTTGACTCAAAAAGTAATGGACCATACACCAGCATTCACTTTAGCTAAAGCTATTTTAGCATCAATAAGAGAATCAAAGTATGCCAAGCATATCGAGACCGTCAAAGGGTGGTTTGGATGGTAAGAATTATATAAATAAGTCTATAGAATAAGGAAATGAAATGGCAAAACCAACTACAAGAGCTACATTACAGGAATATTGCTTAAGAGCTTTAGGCTCACCAGTGATTGAAATCAATGTAGACGACGACCAAATAGAAGACCGCACTGATGATGCAATACAATTCTATCAAGAATTCCATTCAGATGCTGTTATTCGCACATATTTAAAGCATGAGCTTACTGCAACTGATATAACTAATAATTATATTACAGTAAGTGATAACGTTACGGCTGTTATGCAGATGTTAGGTGGTGGTGGTCAATCATCTGGTTCCTCTTTATTTGACATGGGTTATCATATGAGATTAAATGATGTATTTATGACACAAGGTATGGCAACTCAAATTCAGAATTATGAACAATCGTTACAACATTTATCTTTAATTGAACATAGTTTAAATAGTGTAGAACATTTAAGGTTTAGTAGACATATGAATAGACTTCACATGGATGAAGGGTTTGGCGATAGAGTTGCTGGAGAATTTATAATTATTGAGGCTATGTCTATTATAGACCCAGGCACATATGCTGATGTATATAATGACCTATATTTAAAAAAATATCTTACTGCATTAATTAAGCGCCAATGGGGTGCAAACATGATGAAGTTTGAAGGGTTTCAATTACCTGGTGGTATAACAATGAATGGCCGACAAATGTTTGATGATGCAATAGAGGAACTTAGGGAATTAGACGAAGAATGCAGGTTGACTTGGATGGCTCCAGACAACTTTTTAATGGGATAATAAATGGCTACATCAGTATACTTTTCAGGCGCTGTACAATCTGAACAGAATCTCTACGAGGATTTGGTTTTAGAGAGTATAAAAATATTTGGACAAGACATTGTCTATATTCCGCGTGAGCAGATATATGAAGATGCACTATTAAATGAGACTCTAAATCAATATCGCCACGCCTATCCAATAGAAATGTACATAGAAAACACCGAAGGATTTGAAGGTGATGGTAACTTATTGGGTAAATTTGGCTTAGAGATTAGGGACCAAGGTACATTTATTTGCCCTAAAAAGCGTTGGCATGCCGTAGTAGGTGAAAATCTTAGTGATGCTTTAGGAAATGTGGTCACGAGCTTGCCCTCAGAAGGTGATTTATTATGGATGACAATGACCAATAGGCTGTTCGAAATAAAGTACGTAGAGCCTAAGCTACCATTCTATCAGTTGGCCGACCTTCCAATTTACACTTTTACGGCTGAATTATTTGAATATAATGACCAAAATTTTGATACTGGTATGCCTGAAATAGATAATATAGAATTAATAAATGCTAACTCATATAGCTATACTACCACTGCAGCCGCCAATACAAATGACTTTGAGATTGGTGAGTATGTTCATCAATGGACAGGAAGTACAGATGATGGCGGCACTAATATTAATATAATTTCTAAAGTAGCGGCCTATGAAAAAGTGGATACAGAGACTTATACAGTTATGCTGGTCTCTCCACATCAATCAGCAAATGGTGATGGTACATTTATGCAGAACTCTGTTCATGCCACACGATTACTTGTTGGTCAAAAATCTGGTAGTTCAAGACAAATTACAGTTGACTTAACAGGTACCACTAAGACCGAATACAACTTGGATGTATATGCAGATAATGATGAATTTGAATTAGAAGGTGATTCAATTATAGACTTCACAGAAGTTAATCCATTTGGAGACCCATAATGTTTGATAATTGGTGGTATAATCAGTCAACTCGTCGAATGGTCTCGGTATTTGGCTCTCTATTTAATGACTTAGAGGTCCATAAAATGGATTCTAATGATAAGGTACTACAAAAAATTAAAGTACCTTTGGCATATGCACCTAGACAAAAGGTTATTGCACGATTAACAGAACAAACCCGTGACCCTAATGTCGCTCTTAGGCTTCCACGCATATCCTTTGAAATAAATGAGATGTCATATGATGCCAATGCACGTGTATCTAAACATAAAAATTATAAAAAGGTTGTGACGGGTGATACACTTCAATTGCATAAGTTAGGAGCACCAGCCGTATATAAGGTTGGATTTGAATTAAATATATTGGCTGCAACTCAAGATGAGGCATTACAATTATTGGAACAGATACTTCCAATGTTTCAGCCAGAATATACAGTAACAATAAAAGATATTCCAACTATGGATATCAAAACAGACACACCAATTGTTTTGGAGAGTGTCACCTTAAATGATGATTATGAGGGTGACTTAGTTACTAGGAGAGCTATAATATATACACTACAGTTTGGAACTCGTATTAGATATTATAGAGGTATTGGTAAGAGTAAACAAATTCTGCATACTGAAGTTGATTATTCTGAAAACGTTGACCCAACAACAGAGCAATTTGAAAGACAAGCAATAGATGGTACCACTACATCTGACGGTGCTGGTGGCTATAAAGAACCATACACTGAAACCATTAACTTTTTTAACATGGATGTATAACAATGTATAATTATAAAGCAAAGATATTAAGAGTCGTTGATGGAGACACCGTTGACGCAGAGTTAGACTTAGGATTTAAAATATTTATTAAAGAGAGGATTCGTTTAATGGGTATAGATACTCCTGAGAGTAGAACAAGAAACCTAGCTGAAAAATCATGGGGTAAAGCAGCTAAGCATAGACTAGAAGAATTACTAGCAGAAAATGATGGTGAATTTACTTTAGTTACTAAAAAACAAAAGAAGGGAAAGTTTGGACGAATACTAGGAACCATTTCAGTCTCAACAAAGGACGGTATCGTTGACGCTAACCAAGTTTTAATTAATGAAAAACTTGCTATACCATACATGGGCGGTAATAAAGAAGAGAGTAGAACCGCAGCAGGAGTATTAGATTTATGGAACACATATTATGAGCACCCTACAGAAGGTTGACCAAGATTACGAGGACGTAAGGAAACAACTTTTTGATTTAGCCGAGCAAGGAGATGAAGCCATTGAGCTTATGTTAGACCTTGCACGTGAATCAGAACATCCAAGAGCCTTTGAGGTACTAGGTCAATTAATCAAAAATAACGCCGAAATCGGGGAGAAGATTCTTAAACTTCATAAAAGTAAAAAGGAAGTTGATAAAGAAGACCTACCAGCTCTCAGAAATGACCCAACAAACAATAATGTTTTTATAGGCTCAACAGCTGAGTTACAAAAAATGTTAAGAGATGAAGTAGTAATAGAGCAAGAGGTTATAGAAAAAGATGGGTAGAGAAAGTATGTACCTTGGCAACCCTAATGTTAGGGGAGCCGATATAGAACACGCATGGACTAAAGACGAATTAGTTGAATATAATAAATGTCTTAGAGACCCTAGCTATTTTGCTTTAAAGTATTGTAAAATAATCCACCTTGATAAAGGTTTAATACCATTTGAATTATATCCATATCAAGAACAGATGTTTGAGCAATTTAATGCTAATAGGTTTAATATTGTTCTTGCCTGTCGTCAAAGTGGTAAGTCAATTGCCGTTGTAGCATATCTTCTATGGTATGTTATATTTAAAGGTGAACAAGTAGTAGGTATTTTAGCTAACAAAGAAGCTATTGCTAGGGAAATGCTTGGTAGGATTACTCTTATGTTAGAGAATCTGCCATTCTTTTTACAGCCTGGATGTACTGTTTTAAATAAAAGGTCTATTGCATTTTCTAATAATTCAAGACTTGTAGCTTCTGCCACATCATCAAGTTCCATTAGAGGTATGTCACTTAACCTCGTATACCTTGATGAGTTTGCATTTGTAGATAATGCTACTGAATTTTATACTTCAACATATCCAGTAATCTCATCTGGTAAAACATCTAAAATTATTATAACCTCAACTGCTAATGGTATAGGTAACATATTCCATAAGTTATATGAGGGAGCTCTTCAAGGTACCAATGAATTCAAATCATTGCGGGTTGATTGGTGGGATGTACCAGGAAGGGATGAAGTATGGAAGAAGATGACTATTGAAAATACTTCCCAGCTGCAGTTTGACCAAGAGTTTGGTAATTCATTTCATGGTACGGGTAATACTCTTATATCTGCTGATTGTCTATTAGCTTTAAGAGCACAATCCCCTGAGGAAATAATTAATGGTATAAAAATATGGAAACAACCTGAGGAAGGACATAATTATTTAATGTTTGTGGATGTATCTAAAGGTAGAGGAATGGATTATTCCACGTTCACTATTATAGATGTTAGTGTTAATCCATTTATTCAGGTATGCACATTTAGAGATAATATGATGTCGCCTTTATTATTCCCTGATTTATTATTTAAGTATGCCACACACTATAATGAATGCTATGTCGTGGTTGAATCAAATGATGCAGGCCAAGTGGTATGTAATGGTTTATATTATGACCTAGAATATGAGAACGTATTTGTTGAGAGTATGATTAAAGCGAACGCTATTGGTGTAACCATGACTAGAAAAATTAAAAGAATGGGTTGTTCCAATATAAAAGATATAATGGAACAGCATAAGTTAGTGATAAATGATGAGGAAACCATAAGAGAGATGAGTACATTTGTTGCAAAAGGCTCTTCTTATGAGGCAGACCACAATTCACATGACGATTTAATGATGAATTTGGTTATGTTTGGGTGGTTCACATCCACCCCGTTCTTTGCTGAATCAACTGATGTTGACTTAAAACGTATGTTATATAAAGAAAAGGTTAAACAATTGGAAGATGAAGTGATACCAGTAGGGGTTATGCCTGAAAAAGAACCAGAACATCCGTTTGGAACTGGGTGGCAAGTGTGGAGAGGTTGAGAATTATAAATAAGTATATTGAGAAAATGTCTTATTATGCAAATCTTATAACAAAATGACATAGGAGTTATACATGGCAAGTCTAGTTTCACCTGGAGTACAGGTAAAAGAAATCGACTTAACTAACGTCGTACCGTCTACATCAACAACTGTGGGAGCCGTAGCAGGAAGTTTTGCTTGGGGTCCATGTGATGTAATCACTACCGTGAGTAGCGAAACGGAGTTAATCGACAAATTTGGAAAGCCAGGAGCGGAAACTTTTGAGACCACTCTTAACGCGGCCCAATTTTTGAGCTATGGCAGTGCTTTACGCGTTGTCAGAGCGGTTGGAAGTTCAGCACTAAATGGAACAGCATCAGGTACTGGTATTCTAACAAAAAATAAAGAAATATTCGATACGCAAACACCTGCGGCTGGAGACTGGACACAAGCCAGATATCCTGGAGTTACAGGCAATGCTGTCGGAGTAGCATACGCAACAGACCCAACGAGTTTTCTTGGGTCGTCTTGGTGGACCGACAATGTCGAATCCTCACCAGGAACATCAGCGGGAGCAGCAGCGGTAGGAGGCTCGAATGATGAAATTCACTTACTTGTTTATGATAAAAATGGTACAATTACAGGTACGGCTAATAGCATACTTGAATATTGGACTTTTTTAAGTCAGGCAAATGATGTGAAAGGACCAGATGGCAGTTCTTTATACTATAAAGACGTCATTAACAACAATTCTGAATGGGTATATATCGGAAATCATCCAGCAGCTTTAACAGATGCTGGTGAATCAGCGGTAAGTAATGCATTTACGCGAGTTAACCATGCGTTTGCAGAATTTACTGGTGGTGTCGATGATAACGTATTGACAGCAGCAGAGACAAACACAGCTTATAATTTGTTTAGCGACAAAGAAACTGTAGATGTTGACTTGATTTTCCAAGCTAATACTTCATTAGCAAGGGCTGATAACCTGACAATTACTAATAATCTAGTAGCCATTGCAGATGCAAGAAAAGATGTGGTGGCATTTGTTTCACCTTGTGGCGCAGAATATGTTACTTCTGCAAGCACTACATTTACCAATATATCAACAAACAGAGATACTGTTACATCATCTTCTTATGCATTTATGGACTCAGGTCGATTATATGTATATGACAAATACAACGATGCACATCGTTGGATTGGTGGCGCAGGAACCTGTGCAGGACTAACAGCAAATGCCGACCTAGTCGCAGATGCATGGTTCTCACCGGCTGGATTTACACGTGGTAACTTAAGAAATGTTACTAAACTAGCGTATAATCCTGACCAAGCAAACAGAGATTCGTTATATAAAAAGGGTATTAACCCAGTTGTAACATTCCCTGGTGCAGGTACGGTTCTGTATGGTGATAAAACATTACAAGTTAAACCATCAGCATTTGATAGAATCAATGTGCGTAGATTGTTTATTGTAATGGAAGAGGCTATAAGCGTAGCATCTAAAGCATCATTATTTGAATTTAATGATGAGTTTACACGGGCTCAATTCAGAAATATGGTTGAACCTTTTTTAAGAGATGTTAAAGGACGTAGAGGTATTACAGACTTTAAGGTTGTTTGTGATGGAACCAATAACACTGGAGCTATTATAGATACTAATAAGTTTGTTGCAGATATTTATGTTAAACCTGCACGTTCTATTAACTATATCACACTTAACTTTATTGCCACTCGAACTGGCGTAGAGTTTAGTGAAATCGCGGGAGGTAATTAAAGATGGCAATATTAGGCGTAGATGATATGAAAGCCAAGTTAGTTGGCGGTGGTGCTAGACCTAATTTATTCAAAGTGACAATGGCTTTTCCAAGCTATGTTACTGCGGATGTATCTTTAGCATCTTACATGTGTAAGGCGGCATCGTTACCTGCTTCAACTATTGCAAACATTGAGGTTCCTTTTAGGGGTCGTAAATTGCAAATAGCTGGTGACCGTTCGTTTGAACCATGGTCAGTTACTGTGATTAATGATACTGACTTTAATGTACGTAATTCTTTTGAACAATGGATGAATGGCATTAATCAACATAATGAGAACACTGGGTTAACACAACCAAGTTCTTATATGGCTGATATGAGTGTTGAGCAATTGGATAAAGATGGTACAGTAAAGAAAACTTATAACATGAGGGGAACATGGCCAACTTCTTTAGGAGCTATTGAAGTGGGTTATGAGAACGAAAGTGTTATTGAGGAATTTCCAGTTGAGTTACAAGTGCAGTATTGGGAATCTGATAAGACAACGTAAATCATCATATAATAACTTAAGGAGTGCCCTCGGGCACTCTTTCTTAAGTGTTATAAATAATATTTAAGAAAGAGTGTTATTAGGAATTATTTAAATGGCAGAAGATAAAAACAGATTTTTTGGCTTTAGTTTTAAAAGAAAAGCCATAGACGACAAAAAGAAACCACTATCATTCGCAGTAGACAATGAGGACGGCGCGTTTGAAATTTCTCCCACTGGCGGATACTTTGGCCAGTATATGGACTTACAGGGAGATAAATTCCAAAATGATAAAGAATTAATAATGAAATATCGTACGATAGCTTCATATCCAGAGGTGGATATGGCTATTGAGGACATATGTAATGAAGCCATTACAGAAGAGTCAGGGATTATTGTACAATTAAACCTTGACAACCTTGACCAAAAGGATAATGTTAAGGATTTAATTCAAGAAGAATTTAATAGAATTATTAACTTACTTAATTTTAAAAATACCGCATATGACTTATTTAGACGTTGGTATACAGATGGCCGATTATTCTTCCATGTTATTATTAATGAAAATAAAACAGATGCGGGTATATTTGAATTAAGACAAATTGACCCAACCAAGATTCGTAAGGTTAAGGAAGTTGAAAAGATTAAAGACCCTAAGACAGGAGCTGAACTTAATAAAGAGGGAGAGGAATACTACATATATCAGGATGATATGCTAGTCCAAACCGGTGAAGGTTTACGTATCCACCCTGATTCTATTATCCAAGTTAATTCAGGTCTATTAAATGAAGAACGCAATAAGGTTGTAGGCTATTTAAATAAAGCTCTTAAACCTTTAAATCAACTCAGTATGATGGAAGACTCTCTTGTCATTTACAGAATTTCAAGAGCACCTGAGAGACGTATATTTTATATAGATGTTGGTAACCTACCTAAAGGCAAGGCTGAGGAATACCTCAACAATACTATGAATAGGTATCGCAATAAGATAGTATATGACCCAACCACTGGTAATATTAAAGATGAAAAGGTTCATAGAAATGTTATGGAAGATTTTTGGCTACCACGTAGAGAGGGTGGTCGTGGAACTGAAATTGATACTCTACCAGGTGGTGCAAATCTTGGAGAGATTGAAGATATACAGTATTTCCAAAACAAATTATATAGAGCTTTAAATATTCCAATGAGTCGACTACAAGAAGCTGATGCATTTTCAGTTGGTCGTTCCTCAGAAATTACTCGTGATGAGCTTAAATTTCAAAAATTTATTGACAGAATTCGAAACAAATTTTCTAATATTTTTTATGAAGCACTTAAAAGACAATTGGTCCTTAAAAAGATTATTGTTCCAAGTGATTGGATAAACATTAGAGAAGGTATGATGGTTGAATATTCACGTGATAACTACTATGCTGAACTTAAGGATAGTGAAATCCTTAAAGAAAGAATAGAAACAATTCAAATGATGGACGAATATATTGGTCTGTTCTGGTCTAAAGACTGGGTACGCCGTAATATTCTTAAGTTAAATGATGAAGAAATTAAAGATATTAACAAGCAAAACAAAGACGACCCACTGGAGCCAGGTGATATTAATCCAGATTTGTCGAATGCACCAATATAAACTTTAAGGAATACATAAAGTATACAAAAAGTTTACTGGAAATAAACAATTTTATAAATAAGATACAAGAATTATGAGCACAAGAAATTTAATTGATAACATAAAAAAGGGTGATGCGCAAAAAAGTAACAATGTTTTTAATAGCATTATGCAAGACAAACTTATTGACGCATTAGATACACATAAACAAGAAGTTGCTTCAAAGATGTATGGAGCATCAGACGATTCTCCGGCCGTTGAAGAACCTGCGGTGGAGACACCAAAAGGGGAAGAAGCAACAGATGTTAACGTTTAAAGAATCATTTAACGAAGTA
>CESR01034945.1_pt1 | contig 17339 bp, 13 predicted proteins | sample 356351 | NCBI WGS metagenome assembly CESR01 (sample SAMEA2622149, study PRJEB7988) | marine metagenome | isolation source: saline water (ENVO:00002010), including | reverse complement strand
GTCCGCCTCCCCGGCGACCGTTCGGCCAGCCTCCGGGCCGCCCTGCGAGCTGTCTCCGGCAACGGCGACGAACTCGACGAGGAACACGCCCGCCTGCATCGGCTCACCACCCCGACCTCCCTCGACCGCACCATCGGAGACGACGACAGCAACGAACTGGTCGACCTCCTCCCCGACTCCAAGCCGGGGCCAGAGTCGCAGGTCATGGCCCAGGCCGAAAACGACATGGCGATGGGCCTGCTCGACGTCCTCGACACCCGGGCCCGCTACGCCGTCGAACAGCGTTTCGGGCTCCACGACGGCCGCAAGCGCTCGTACCGCGAGGTCGGCGAGGAACTCGGTGTGACTGCAGAGGCCGCCCGACGCCTGGTGAAGCGTGCCGTCAGCACTGTGCGTGACCGCGCCGAAGACTTCGCCAACGACGCAGCCTGAACCACCCCCCCTGCCGGCAACCCAGCCGGCGCCACCCGCAGACCCCGAAAACCCACTGGGGCACGCGCGCGCCCTCCCCCTAGGATTCATTCCCGTGGACACTTCTCTCGCCGACTGGCACCCCCGCACCTGGCGTGAGCGGATCGCCCTGCAACAGCCGACCTGGCCCGACGACGCCGCCCACGAGGCCGTCCTCAAGGAGATGGCCAACCTGCCGCCGCTGGTCTTCGCCGGAGAGGCACGGGACCTGACCGAGGGCCTCGCCGCCGTTTCCCGTGGCGAGGCGTTCCTGCTCCAGGCAGGCGACTGCGCCGAGTCCTTCGATACCTCGGCCGATTCGATCCGCGACCGGCTGCGGGTGATCCTCCAGATGGCGGTCGTACTCACCTACTTCACCGGTGTTCCCGTGGTCAAGGTCGGCCGCATCGCCGGACAGTTCGCCAAGCCCCGCTCAAGCGACACCGAGACCGTCGACGGCCTCGAGCTCCCTGCATTCCGCGGCCACATCGTCAACGACATCGGCTTCACCGAGGGCGAACGTACTGCCGATCCGTCACGCCTCCTGACCGCCTACAACCGGGCTGCCGCCACCCTCAACCTGCTGCGCGCATTCACCAAGGGTGGCTTCGCCGACCTCTCACGCGTCCACCAGTGGAACCGCGAGTTCGTCGCCGCCAGCCCCGTCGGCCAACGCTACGACGCCCTGGCCGCCGAGATCGACCGGGCCGTGCAGTTCATGCGCGCCTGCGGCGTCACCTCCGAGCGGTTGTCCGAACTCAGCCAGGTCGACTTCTACACCAGCCACGAGGCCCTCCTGCTCGGCTACGAGGAGGCCCTGACCCGTCGCGACTCCCTCACCGGCGGCTGGTACGACTGCTCGGCCCACATGCTCTGGATCGGCGACCGCACCCGACAACTCGACGGTGCCCACATCGAGTTCCTGCGCGGTGTCCACAACCCGCTGGGTTGCAAGGTCGGGCCGTCGGCTACCCCCAACGAGGTGCTGGCCCTGTGCGAGGCGCTCAACCCCGACCGCATGCCGGGTCGCCTCACGCTCATCACCCGGCTGGGTGCCACGCAGGTCGTCGACGCACTGCCGCCCCTCCTGGAAGCCGTCAGGGATGCCGACCACCCGGTCGTGTGGGTGTGCGATCCGATGCACGGCAACACGTTCACCGCCGACGACGGCCGCAAGACCCGCCACTTCGACGACGTGCTCGCCGAGGTCTCCGGCTTCTTCGCCGCCCACCGCTATGTAGGGACCAACCCGGGTGGCGTACACCTCGAACTCACCGGCGACGACGTAACCGAGTGCCTCGGTGGCGGTGACGAGGTGGCCTCCACGGACCTCGAGCACCGTTACGAGACCATGTGCGACCCCCGCCTCAACGGCATGCAGAGCGTCGACCTGGCGTTCCGGCTCGCCGAGTTCCTGCGCAACGGCCACGCCTAGCAGTTCCGGAGTCTGCTCTCCGGTTCAGACCAACTTCTCGACGAACGCCTCGAGTTGGCGCAGGTTGCGTACCTCGAACACGCCGTCGCAGTGGTTGCCGTACTCCCCCACGATCGAATCGCCGGTGTCCCAGTAGGCCCTCGGCTCCGGGTCCAGCCAGTAGACCTTGCGGGCCCTGTGCTGGACCTCCTTGAGGATCCAGGACTGGGAGGCGTGGTAGTTGTTGCGGGCGTCGCCGAGCACCAGGACCGTCGTCTTGGGGCCGATGTCGCGGTTGTAGCGCTCCCAGAACACACCGAAGGCGTGGCCGTAGTCGGAGTGCCCGTCCACCCAGACCACGTCGGCCTCGGTGTTGACCCGGTGAACCGCCTCGCCGATGTCCTCGACCCCGTCGAAGAAGCGGGTGACCTCGTCGAGGCCGTCTATGAACACGTAGGACCGCACCTTCGAGAACTGGTTGCTGATGGCGTAGACGAGGTGGAGGGTGAACCGGGCGAAAGCCGCCACCGAACCGGAGATGTCGGCAACCACCATGATCTCGGGCTTCGCTGGTCGGGGGTAGCGGAACTTGAGCTCGGCCGGGACGCCCCCGTAGCTGAGCGAATGGCGCATCGTGCTGCGGAAGTCAAGGGCCCCCTTGCGGCCGTGGCGACGCTTGCGGGCCAGCCTGGCCGCCAGCTTGCGGGTGAGCGGGTAGATGGCCTTGCGGAGGTTCGCCAGTTCCTCGCGTGATGCGTGCATGAAGTCGACGTCCTCGGGCAGGGGCTTGCGGAGCGTCTTGGCCATGGCATCTACGCCGCGGTCGGCAACCAGGCGGCGGCGGATCTCGGCCTCGATCTCCCGCTTGAGTTGCTCGATCCGGTCCGAGAACTCGTCGCGTTCGAGACGCTCCTCGAGCGGCGTCAGGTCCTCGGGGGCGTCCTCCCGGGAGGCCTCCATGAGCTGCTCGAGCAGGTCGTCGAGCTCGAGGTTCCGCAGCGTGCGGTACAGGTAGTAGGTGCCGCCGACGGGTCGGCCGGGTTCCATGCCGGCGAAGCGCGTGACCGCCTGGCGTGCAAGGGCGGCGAGCATCGCGGCGTCGCCGTTCATGAGTGCCTTGAACAGCATCTCGGCCAGTTGCTCGGGAGTGAGGGCCTGCATGCCACCACCGCCGCCCTGAGGCTGCTGGCCGTCGCCGGGAGCGACCTCGCCGTCTGGCCCCCCAGCATCGTCGCCCTCGCCGATCACGTCGTATTCGGGTCCCCGTAGCGAGAAGTAGACCTCGAAAACGACCTCGAACGCCTTCCAGTGCGCATGGTTCTTGACCAGCGTCGCCCCGAGGGCGTACTTGAAGGCCTCCCGGTCCTCGATCGGGATGTGGGTGACCGCCTCCATGGCATCGAGGTTCTCGGTCAGGCTGACCGGCAGCCCGGCCCGGCGGAGTTCGACGATGAAGTCGCTGAGCAGGTCGAGGAGCGGCTTCTCACCCCCGTGGGTGGTGGGTTCGGCGAGGCTCACAATGGGGCTCCGATGTCGAGCCGGGCGTTCAGGTCCCTTCGGGGACCAGTTCGTCCTGGTTGTCGGCGAACTCCTTGACCGCCTTGTCGATGTCAGTGCGGTACTTGAGCAGGACGTTGACCGTGTCGGTGGCCGTCTGGGCGTCGACCTTGTCGATGCCGAGCAGCACCAGGGTGCGGGCCCAGTCGAGCGTCTCGGAGACCGAGGGGTGCTTCTTGAGGTCGAGTTGGCGAACCGATCGGACGATTCGGGCGACCTGGTCTGCCAGGTTCTCGTTGATGCCCTCGACCTTGGACTCGATGATCTGGCGCTCGCGGTCGAGGTCCGGGTAGTCGATGTAGAGGTAGAGGCACCGGCGCTTGAGGGCCTCGGAGAGCTCACGGGTTGCGTTCGAGGTGAGGAACACCAGCGGCACCTGGGTTGCGACGACCGTACCCAGTTCGGGAATCGACACCTGGTACTCAGAGAGGATCTCGAGCAGCAGGGCCTCGGTCTCGATCTCGAGCCGGTCGACCTCGTCCACCAGCAGCACGACGGGATCCTCGGCCCGGATGGCCTCGAGTAGCGGTCGGGTCAACAGGAACTCCTCGGAGAAGAGGTCGTCCTCGATCTCGGTCCAGTCGCTGTCCTCCTCGGTCTGGATGCGCAGGAGTTGCTTCTTGTAGTTCCACTCGTAGAGGGCCTTGGACTCGTCGAGGCCCTCGTAGCACTGGAGTCGGATCAGACGCGAGCCGGTCACCTCGGCGACACACTTGGCCAATTCGGTCTTGCCGGTGCCGGCCGGGCCCTCGACGAGGACCGGCTTGCCGAGGCGGTCGGCCAGGTAGACGATGCCGGCGATCCCCTCGTCGGCCAGGTACTTGGCGTCGGCCAACTTGGTGCGAACGGATGCGACATCTTCGAAACGGTGGGACATGGAGGCGATCGTACCGACCGGTAACCGAAGGACCGCAGTCGGAAAGCAGGCTCGGGGCAGGTTCGGGTGCCTCAGGCCCGGATCTGGCCGTCGCCGCGCACCACGTACTTCTCGGTGGTCAGCTGTGCGAGGCCCATCGGCCCGCGGGCATGGAGTTTCTGGGTGCTGATGCCGATCTCTGCTCCAAAGCCGAACTCCTCGCCGTCTACGAAGCGGGTCGAGGCATTGACCAGGACTGCGGCTGCGTCGACTTCGTTGCAGAATCTCTCGGCAGCCGCCTCGTCGCCGGTGACGATGGCCTCGGAGTGACCGCTGCCGGTCTGGTTGACATGCTCGATGGCATCGTCGAGGTCGGTGACCACCCGCACGGAGATCTTGAGGTCGAGGAACTCGGTGGCGTAGTCGTCGTCGTGGGCCACCCCGATCGACGGTGCGACGATGCGCGAGCGACCGTCTCCCACGAACTCGACGCCGTCGAGGGCGGCCAGGGCCATCGGCAGGAACTCTTCGGCCACGTCGGCATGGACCACGAGGCTTTCGGCTGCGTTGCACACCGACGGCCGGTGGGTCTTGGCGTTGTGGAGGATCGAGACCGCCATCTCGAGATCGGCTGCGGCATCGACGTAGACGTGGCAGTTGCCGTCGCCGTCGATCACGTAGGGAACGGTGGCGTTGTCGAGGATGGAGCGGATCAGCGAGGGGCCTCCCCGCGGGATCAGGCAGTCGATGCTGTCGCGCAGTTGCATGAACTCGACGGCGGCCTCACGGCTGACGTCCTCGACGAGGAGCAGCGCATCGGCGGGCAGTCCGTTGCCTTCGACGGCAGCCCGAATCGAGGCGGCGATGGCCCGGTTCGACTCCAGGGCGGCCGAGGAGCCCCGCAGGAACGCAACGTTGCCGGACTTGAGGCACAGGCCAAAGGCGTCGCTGGTGACGTTCGGGCGCATCTCGTAGATGATCGCAACCACGCCGAGCGGGACGCGGACCCTGGAAATGCGGAGTCCGTTGGGTCGATCCCAGGCTGCGGTGACCTCCCCCACCGGGTCCGGCAGGGCGGCCACCTGGCGAAGCCCGGAAGCCATGCCCTCGAGGCGGGACCCGTCGAGCCTCAGGCGGTCGAGCAGGTTGGGCGAGATGCCGTCGGCCTCGCCACGCACCAGGTCCAGTTCGTTGCCCTCGATGATCCGGTCGGCATCGGTGAGCAGGCGGTCGGCTGCGGCGTGCAGCACGGCGTTCTTCCGGTCGGTCGAGGCGACGGCCAACGCCGGGGCGGCGCCCTTGGCGCGCCGACCGAGGTCCGCGATGTTCGAGGTGCTGACGCTCACGGAAATGCAGGCTACCGGCAGGGTCGCGGACGGGTCCCTTGCGACCCTCCTGCGATCGGGCCGACTACTAGGGTCGCCGGGGTGAACGACGCTCCTGCGCTGGACGGCGACGGCCCTGCACAGGGAGCCCGTTCCGTGGCTTCGGGCATCCTCTGGTCGCGCCTGGCGGGGCTGCTCCGGGAGTCCCTGCTTCGCTCGGTGCTGGCCCTGGGGCCGGCCGCCGACGCCTTCGGGGCGGCCCTGCGAATCCCCAACGTCCTCCAGAACCTGTTGGGCGAGGGTTCGTTGTCGGCGTCCTTCATCCCCGTCTACTCCCGGCTGCTGGGTGAGGGACGGGACGAAGAGGCCGGCAAGGTCGCCGGTGCCGTGGCGGGGCTCATGGCTGTGCTGTCCGGCGGTCTGGCGCTGTTCGGGATCATCTTCGCCCGGCCGCTCACCTCGCTGCTGGCCCCCGGCTTCGACGGGGCCCGCCACGAGTTGACCATCGACCTCATTCGGGTCACGACGGCGGGCATCGGCTTCCTGGTGCTGTCGGCGTGGTGCCTCGGGGTGCTCAACAGCCACCGGCGGTTCTTCCTGCCGTACGTGGCGCCCGTGCTCTGGAACGCCGCCCAGATCGTGGTCCTGGCAGCAGCACTGGTCGCCGACTGGGACCCGACGGGCGCCGCCAGGGCGCTGGCCTGGGGGCTGGTCGTCGGTGGCTTCCTGCAGTTCGCCGTGCAGGCCGTGGCGGTACGGCGCATGCTCCCCGACCTGCGACCCAGCCTCGCCCGCTCGGACCCTGGCGTCATCGAGGTACGGCGCCGCTTCGTGCCGGCGGTCATGGGACGTGGCGTGGTACAGGTCTCGGGCTACGTAGACCTGGTCCTGGCATCGCTGCTGGCCACCGGCGCCGTCGCCGCCCTGTTGTCGGCCCAGGCCCTCTACCTGCTTCCGCTGAGCCTGTTCGCAATGAGCGTGGCAGCCGCAGAGTTGCCCGAGATGTCCCGGGCGGTCGATTCGTCGGTTCTCGCCTCGCGGGCCACCGACGCCGTGCGGCGGACGGCCTTTTTCACGCTGTTCAGCGGAGTGGCCTACGTGGCGGTCGGCGAGTTGGTCGTCGAGGCGCTGTTCGGCTGGGGGGCGTTCGACGCCGACGACGCCCGGGTGGTCTGGCTGGTCCTGGCCGCCTACTCGCTGGGGCTGCCCGCCACCTCGGTCTCCCGGGTGCTGCAGGGCACCTGCCACTCGGTCGGCGACACGGCCGGCCCCGCACGCATCGCCGGGATCCGTGTCGCCGTCGCCGCTGTGGTCGGCCTGGTCCTCATGTTCCAGTTCGACGAGGTCTTCGTGTTCGACGGTGCGTTCGGCACCGGCGGCATCGGACTCGGAGAGCAGGACGGCTTGGCCCCCCACCTCGGCGCCGTCGGCCTGGCCCTCGGTTCGGCCGTGGCCGCCTGGATCGAGCTGGGTCTGCTGACCGGTCGGGCACGTTCTGCAGCGCCGGACCTGCGCTCCCCGGCCGTTGCACTCGGGTCGCTGGCCGTGCCGGCTGCCCTGGCCTTCCTGGTCGGAGCCGCCGCGAAGTTCGTGCTTGACGGGCTGCCGGCCGTGTTCGGTGCTCCGCTCGCCCTCGGGGTGTCGGGTTTCGTCTACGTGGCTGCCTCGCACCGAATGAAGGTCGCCGAGGCCCACCTGGTGCTCGCTCCCATCCGCCGCCGCCTCTGGCGCTAACGCGGGAGGACGACCAGGTCGTCGGCGTGGACGACCTCGTGGGGGATGCCGTCGGGAAGCTCGCTCGTCCTGCTGCCCTGGATGGATCGCAACTGTGCGGAGTCGTGACGGACGATGCCCTTGGCAAAGACGGTCCCCTCCGGGTCGACCACCTCCACGGCGGCACCCGCCTCGAATTTGCCCTCTACGCCGATCACGCCGGCCGGTAGGAGCGACACCCGTCGATCCTCGAGCGCACGGCGGGCTCCGGCGTCGACCGAAACCTGTCCCGAGGAACCGACGGCGAAGGCGATCCAGAGTCGACGGGCGCCGAGGCGGCCCTGACGGGCGCGCACGACCGTTCCAACGCCGGGTGTCCCGGCCACGGCGTCGACGATCACGCCCTCGCGCTTCGCATCAGCGATCACCGAGGGAACTCCGGACCAGGCGGCGATCTTGGCGGCGGCCAACTTCGAGGCCATGCCGCCACTCCCCCGGGTCGAGCCGGTACCACCCGCCAGACGCTCCATCTCGTGGTCGATCTCGATGATCTCCTCGATCAGCGAGGCGCCGGCGTCGAGTCGGGGGTCGGCGGTGAACAGGCCGGGCGTGTCAGTCAGGAGCACCAGCAGGTCGGCCTCGACGAGGTGGGCCACGAGGGCGGCGATGCGGTCGTTGTCGCCGAAGCGGATCTCATCGTCGGCGATGGCGTCATTTTCGTTGACTACCGGCACGACGCCGAGTTCGAGGAGGCGCGTGAGGGTGCCCCGTGCGTGCAGGTACTGGGCCCGCACGAAGAAGTCGAGCGGCGCCAGGAGAACCTGTCCGGCGACCAGGCCGTGGCGGCCCAACGCCTCCTGGTAGGTGCCGATCAGATTGCCCTGGCCGACGGCGGACACCGCCTGGAGGGTGACGGAGTCGCTCGGACGGCGTTCGCCCCCCATGCCCAGGGCCGGGAGGCCGGCGGCGATGGCGCCCGAGGTGACCACGACGACCCTGGCGCCATCGGAACGCAGGACGGCAACCTCGTCGCAGAGCTTGGCCACCAGGGCGCGGTCGATAACCCCCTCGCCGTCGGTGATGGACGAGGTTCCGACCTTGACGACGATGGTCCGGGCCATCAGTGGGTCCGCCCGGGTGCCGGGCCGTGTCGTGGGATGAACAGGTTCATGTGTCCTCTTCGTAGTCGAACTCGAGCCGGCCGATGCGCACGGTTTCACCCTGCTTCGCCCCGGCCCGCACCAACGCCCGGTCTACACCCATCGAGCGGAGCCTTTCGTGGACGTATTCCAGCGCCTCCGGGTTGGTGAGGTCATTGAGGTTGACGGTGCGGGCTATGTGCCGGTCCGGGATCTCCCAGGCCCCGTCCTCCCCGCGAACCACCACGACGCCCTCCGGCTCTGGCCTGTGTACCACCACCGGTGTTCGGTCGACGTGGACCTCCCGGGCGAGGTCGACCGCATCGCCCATTCGGTGGACGAGGGCGTCGAGGCCTTCGCCGGTCAGCGCCGACAGGCGGTCACCGTCGAAGTCGACACCCTGTTCGGCCACGTCGGCACGTGAACCGACGATGATGCGGGGTCGCTCGAGCAGCTCTGGACGGTAGGCGTCCAGCTCGTGCTCGAGGACCGCCAACTGCCCGGCGGGCGGGCGCTCGGCGGTCGGTGCGAGGTCCAGCATCACGACGAGCACGCTCGCCCGTTCGATGTGGCGCAGGAAGAGGTGCCCGAGGCCCTTGCCGTCGGATGCTCCCTCTATGAGACCGGGAATGTCCGCCACAACGAACTCCGGTCGGCCCTCTGGACGGACAACCCCCAGGTTCGGCTCGAGCGTGGTGAACGGGTAGTCGGCTATTCGGGGCTTGGCGGCCGAGATCCGCGAGATGAGGGTGCTCTTGCCGACGTTGGGAAAGCCGACCAGCGCCACGTCGGCCATGAGCCGCAACTCGAGGCGCAGCCACCGCTCCTCTCCTTCCTCGCCCTGCTCGGCGAAGGTCGGGACCCGACGCCTGTTGCTGAGGAACTTGGCGTTGCCCTTGCCGCCTATTCCCGCTCGTGCAACGAGGCATCGGTCGCCATGGGCGACCAGGTCGGCGATGCGCTCCTCTGCGTACATGTCGTGGACGCTGGTGCCCTCGGGGACCTTGAGGACGAGGTCCTCGGCCGAACGGCCGTGCCTCTTGCCGCCGGAGCCGTGGGTACCGTTCTCCGCCCTGCGGTGCGGGTGGTCCCGGAAGCCCAGCAGGGAGGCCACGTTGTGGTCGGCCTCCAGCCAGACGCTGCCGCCGTCTCCGCCGTCTCCACCATCGGGGCCGCCCTTGGGCACATGGGCCTCACGACGGAAGGACACCACGCCGGCTCCGCCGTCGCCGCCCCGGACGTTCAGCCCGCATTCGTCCACGAACTGCGACATGGGCACGAGCCTACCGACGGGCTGCGGACGGTCGGGGTGGACGCCTGCTATGACGACTGCTCGCCATAGGGTGGCCCGGATGCCAGGCGAAGAACCCACGCAAGCCACCGGACCCACTCGCGATCAGGTCTGGGCCTCGACGATGGACGGGCACGTGGCCGGCGCCGGCGCTTCGGATCATGGATCGGCCTCGGTCCGCACCGCCCACGTCGACAGCCGGGCGACGATCGAACCCTGCGAGGTGATCGGTCGGAAGGAGCGCGAATCGGGCGGGCTCCCGATCTCCAATCCCGCAGCCACCCCGGGAATCGGAGCCGGAGATCGGATCCTCCCGGAGGAACCGGACCCACTGCGCACCTGCTTCGAACGCGATCGGGACCGGATCCTGCACGGCACGGCGTTTCGGCGGTTGGCCGGCAAGACCCAGGTGTTCGTCTTCCCGGAGGATCACCAGCGCACCCGGCTCACCCACGCCCTCGAGGTAGCCCAGGTGGCCAGGTCCATCTCCACCGGCCTCGGCCTGAACGTCACCCTCGCCGAAGCCATCGCCCTCGGACACGACTGTGGACATGGGCCCGGCGGGCACGCCAGCGAGGACGCCCTCAGCCCGTACGTGGACGGCGGTTACGACCATGCACGGTGGGGCGCAGACGTCACGCTCGACCCGCTGAACCTGTGTACCGAAACCCTCGACGGCATTCGCAACCACTCGTGGTCGCGCCCGGCGCCGTCGACACCGGAGGGCGAGGTCGTGAGTTGGGCCGACCGCATCGCATACGTCTGCCACGACTTCGAAGATGCCGTCCATGCCGGCGTGGTCAGGCCGGACATGCTTCCCGACGCGGTCCGTCGGCATTGCGGCGAGGCTCGCCGGGAACAGTTGGGCGTGTTCATCGACGCTGTGGTCCACACCTCTGCGAGCACGGGCCGCGTGGGCATGGACGATGAGACCGCCGATGCGCTGGCCGCCTTTCGCAACTTCGACTACGAGCAGATCTACCTTCGACCCGACTCGGTGCGCCAGGCTGCGCTGGTCGTCGAGATGCTCCAGGCCCTGGTCGAGCACCTGCTGGCCTCACCAGGCGACCTGCCGGCGGAGCTTCAGGACCCTGGCGATTCCGACAGGCTCGCCGTGGTCAACTATGTGGCAGGGATGACCGACCGGTTCGCCTGCCGGAGCGCGGTGAGGCTCCTGGGCTGGAAAGAGGAGCGGCTACCGACCGGGGTCGGAAGCCTGCACTGAACAGGAACCGGTAGGCACGAACCTTGGCGGCTCGACAGGGAACTGTTGCTACTCGGCGATCACGTCGACGAGCTTGCGGCCACGGCGATTGCCGAACTTGACCACGCCGTCTGCGGTGGCGAACAGGGTGTCGTCGCCACCACGGCCCACGTTGTCGCCGGGGTGGAACTTGGTGCCCCGCTGCCTGACGATGATCGAGCCGGCGGTCACCAGGGTGCCGTCGTAGACCTTGATACCGAGGCGCTGGGAGTTGGAGTCACGACCGTTCCGGGTGGAACCGCCGCCCTTGGTCTTGGACATGCTGGCCTGCCTCTCCGAGAGGTTGTCTGTTGCGTGAGATCGAAGCTTGAAGCAGCGGACTTGTCAGCCGCGGGCGATGCCGAGGATCTCGATCTCGGCGTAGTGCTGACGGTGACCCCAGCGGCGACGCTGGTTGCTCTTGTTCTTGTAGGTGAACCCTCGGATCTTGGGGCCCTTGGCGTCGCCCATGATGCGAGCGGTCACCTTGGCGCCGGAGAGCGCCTCGGGGGTGGCGAGTACGTCGTCGCCGTCCACGAGGAGCACGGGGCTGAGTTCGATGTCGGTCTCCGGGTCGCCGAGCCGTTCGACGAGGAGCCGCTGCCCCTCCTCGACCCGGTACTGCTTCCCGCCGGTGGCGATCACTGCGTACATAGTTCCCAAAGGCTAGCCCTGAGCAGGCACAGCGCCACGGGGCGCTAAGCACTTCCTGAGGTGCTTCTCCGGCTGCTTCCCCAGATGCCTCCCCGGCTATCTCGCTGGCTTTGCCAGCAGGAGTTCCTCGTCGAGGGCGACACCTCGGCCGTCGCAGTCGTCGCAGCGGTCAGAGAAACTCTCGAGGAGGCCCTCGCCGATGCGTTTGCGGGTCATCTCGACGAGGCCGAGCTCGGAGATGTCGAACACCTGGGTCCGGGTCTTGTCTCGGGCCAGGGCGTCGCGAAGCGTCGCAGCGACCGCATCCCGGTTCTTCTTCACGTCCATGTCGACGAAGTCGATCACGATGATGCCGCCGATGTCGCGTAGGCGAAGCTGGCGAGCCGTCTCCTCTGCGGCCTCGAGGTTGTTGCGAAACACCGTCTCCTCGAGGCTCTTCTTGCCCACGTTCTTGCCGGTGTTCACATCGATGACCGTCAAGGCTTCGGTGTGCTCGATGATGAGCGAGCCGCCGGACGGCAACCAGACCTTGCGGTCGACCGCTTTGCGAAGCTGCTCGTGGACATGGTGGCGCTCGAAAAGGGGAAGGGATTCGGAGCCGTCCGGCCCGCTGTCGTAGAACTGGACCCGATCGGCCAGCGCCGGATTCACCCCCTGGACGTAGACGAGCACCTTGTCGTAGAGGTCCCGGTCGTCTATCACGATGCCCCGGTAGTCCTTCGTGAACTCCTCTCGGATGAACCGGAACACCGCCTCGGGCTCACGGTAGAGAAGGCTCGGTGCCGACGACTTCTTTGCCAGCGCCTCGATGTCGGCCCACTGCTGGACGAGGCGGCCGACGTCGCGCTCGAGTTCCTCTGCTGTGATGTCCTCGGCTGCCGTACGCACGATCAGGCCGTGCTCGGCCGGCTTGACCCGGTCGAGAATGCTCTGCAGGCGCTTGCGCTCCTTGTCGGGCAGGCGCTTGGAGATGCCGTACGTCGAGTTGTTGGGCACCAGCACCACGAAGCGACCTGGCAGGGAAACCTCCTGGGTGAGCCTGGCACCCTTGTGGGCGATCGGGTTCTTGGTCACCTGGCAGAGGATCGTCTGCCGGGCCTTGAGAACCTGCTCTATCCGGGCCTTGCCTCCTCCCTCGACCTCTTCGGGGTCGAACTGCAGGTCGCCCCGATAGAGCACGGCGTTTTTCGGGGTCCCGATGTCGACGAAGGCCGCCTCCATCCCGGGCAGCACGTTCTGGACCTTTGACAGGTAGACGTTGCCGTGGATCTCGCTGACATCGTCAGCCGGGCGCGAGAGGTAGTGCTCGATCAGGTTGCGACCTTCGAGCACGGCGATCTGTGTGCCACCCTCGCCCACGCTCACGCACATCAGGTAGCGACCGAGTGGCTTGCCACGTCGCTCGCGGCCCCGTCTCGTCTTGAGGGTCGCCTCGTCGAGTTCGAGCGGGCCGTCGTCGGTGATGGCCTCGACGGGTTCATTGCGTTGCCTGCCCTGCTTGCCTCGGCCCTGAGATTGCCTGCCGCTTCCCTGCTTGCCCTGCTTGCCCTGCTCGCCCTGGCCACCGCCGCCTCGGCCACCGCGGCGCCGGCGCCGGCGCCTACCGGAGCCTGGCTCCTTGCCGCCTGATGCGTCGCCACCTGCTCCGCCCGCTGCAGGCCGCGTGTCGCCGCCCGAGGGCTTCGCCACCGGGGGTGGCGGAATCGGCCCAGAGGAACCGATGGCAGGAGCGGCGTCGGCTCTCCTCCCGGATCGAGCGTTTCCGGAATCAGTGGCGCTTGTCTGTGTGTCCTGCGTATCGGCAGGTGTACTTGCTTCGGGGCTTGTATCGCCCATGGGTTCTTTCCCTTCTGTTCACACCCGTGTCTCCACGAGCGCGGCAGGGCCGGCGTCCACCGACAGCGGTTCGACGCGCGCGTCGCCCTGCGTGATCTTGATGTCTTCCTGTGACTGTTGAGATTCCTGTGATTCCTGTGACTCCTGAGATTCCTGTGATTCCCGCAACATCCATTGCTGCATCCTGCACACGGTTCGAGCCGAGAGGGGCGGATGCGGGCCCGCCGCCGGATCCACCAACATTGCCTCCAGCAATTCTACGGGTCGGAGTGCTCGGGGTTGTGTGCCGAGGACGGCGGTCACCCGGACCGTCTCGCCACCGGTTCCACACCTGCCGCGCCCAACCTCGAGTGCCTCCACGAGGGGTCGCACGTCGTCGGTGACCTGCTTTCCCTTGCGTTCGCGCTCCACGATGATCTCGTCGGCATCGAGCACCCTCGACACCCATGCCTCGACCTCGTCGAAGCCTGCGGCATCCACCTCGAACTCCCATGTGCAGGCGACAACCGCCTGTTGGAGCGAGCTGCTTCCGGGCTGCACCGGGGCGATCGCCTGCACCCGGATGCCCACCGGCAACACCTGGTTCAGGCGCCCGATGAGGCCATCCTGCGGATTTCCCGGGATCCCCTGTGACACGAGCCCCAGCGCCTCCGCCTGTTCCCGGTCCAGTTCCACGTCCAGGTATTCGGCCTCCGACGCATAGCCGGTGGGAAGGGCGAGGCCATACGAGATCTTCGGACGCGGGGAGAAGCCCTCGCTGTAGGCAACGGGCAGTGCAACCCGCCGTAGTGCACGCTCCCAGATCCTGGCCACGTCGCGGTGGCTCGTGAAGCGCACCTTGCCCTGCTTGCTGAAGCGGATGCGGATCCTGGGGTTCGCCACGACGCTCATCTCTCGGCCCCCGCAGGGAGCAGGTTCGGCTCCACGATCGGGGGTCGCCGCTGCGACAGGCCGACCGGCACCGCTCCGACGCGATCCGGGCCCAGTTCCTGGCCGGTGCCCTGGCTGCCACCGGCCGGCGGGGTCGCCGAGGCGACGACGTGTTCAATGCCGTAGCCGGTGCAGGCGCCGCAGTCGTAGCACGGTGTCCAGCGACAGTCCTCGAGTCCGACCTCGTCGAGGGCGTCCCGCCAGTCCTGCCAGAGGAAGTCCTTGTGCAGACCGGCGCAGAGGTGGTCCCAGGGCAGCGCCTCGTCTTCGTGTCGGTGACGGTATACGTGCTCCTCGAAGGACACCCCGTGACGGTCCATGGCGTCGGTCCAGAGACTCAGGGCAAAGTGCTCGCCCCATTCCTGGAACACCCCGCCGTTGCGCCAGACGTCTTCGATCACGGCACCCATGCGCCGGTCACCCCGGCTGAGCAGCCCTTCGACCACCGAGGCGCGTGTGTCGTGCCACTTGAGTTGCACGCCCTTCGCCTTCCGTGCGGCATCGCGGAGCAGCCCCACCTTGCGGTTGAGTTCCTGTTCGGTGTTCTGGCCGAACCACTGGAACGGCGTGAACGGCTTGGGGACGAATGCCCCGACCGAGATCGTGACCGATGCGCCCTTCTGATGCCGGCGGCCGATCTCGACACACTTCTCAGCCATCCCGATGATGCCCAACGTGTCCTCGTCGGTCTCGGTGGGCAGTCCCGTCAGGAAGTAGAGCTTGACCCGCCGCCAACCCTGCGAGAACGCCGACTCGACGGCCCCGTACAGGTCCTCCTCGCGTATCAGCTTGTTGATGACCTGGCGCATCCGCCAGGTGCCGGCTTCGGGGGCGAAGGTCAGCCCGGTGCGGCGGGCCCGTTGGATCTGGGCGGCGATGCCGACGGTGAAGGCGTCGACCCGAAGGCTCGGCAGCGAAACGGAGACCTGACCGCAGGCGTCGTCGGAGACCGTGTCTGCAACCACCTCCGTTATGCCGCTGAAGTCGGCGGTGCTGAGCGAGGTCAGCGCCACCTCGTCGTAGCCGGTGCGTCGCAGGCCCTCGGCCACCATCGTGCGTACCTGCTCTGCCGGGCGCTCCCGCACCGGGCGGGTGATCATGCCCGCCTGGCAGAACCGGCAACCCCGCGTGCAGCCCCGGAACACCTCGACGTTGAGGCGGTCGTGCACCACCTCGGTCAACGACACCAACTGGTTCTTCGGATACGGCCAGTCGGCCAGGTCGGCGACCGTGCGCTTTTCCACCAGTTCCGGAACTGCCGGATGGAGCGGACGGACGACGTCGAGAATCCCGTCGTCCCGGAAACCAACCGTGTAGAGGCTCGGCACATAGACGCCGGTTACGCCGGCCAACGCCAGGAGGACATCCTCGCGTGAGGTCCGGCCCTGCGCCTTCCAGGCCGCCACCACCTCGCTGATCTCGGACACCACCTCCTCGCCGTCACCCAGGACGGCGGCGTCGATGAAATCGGCCAGCGGCTCAGGGTTGTACGAGCAGTGACCCCCAACGAGGACCAGCGGGTGCTCGGGCCCACGGTCGGCGGTCCGGATCGGAACCCCGGCCAGGTCCAGACACTCGAGCAGGTTCGTGTAGACGAGCTCGGCAGACAGGTTGAACGCCAGCAGGTCGAAGTCGCCCGCCGCCCGGTGCGTGTCTAGCGAGAACAGGGGCAGGCCCTCCCGACGCAGCGCGGCGGCGAGGTCGGTCCAGGGCGCGTAGGACCGCTCGGCCACGGCATCGGGCCGTTCGTTCAGGATTTCGTACAGGATCTGAAGACCCTGGTTGGGAAGCCCGACCTCGTAGGTGTCCGGGTAGATCAGGAGCCAGGCCGCCTTGTCAGGATGGTGCGCCGGGAGGATCATCCCGTCTTCGCAGCCGATGTAGCGGGCCGGCTTCTGGACCTCGCCGAGGAGTCTCTCGAGCTCGGGCCAGAGCGAACTCATGGTGAGGGGACTCTATCCACGTACGACGCGGCTTCCCCGTCGGGCGAAGATCCCTCGGTCCTGGCGGGGCTACGCGCCCCTCGCTTCAGAACCTTCTCCTGTCCCTACCCTCGTGGCGTCGCATGTGGACGCTCTGGACCAGGCCGAGGGCGAGGAAGACGGCGACCACCGACGAACCGCCGTAGCTGATCAGGGGCAGGGGAATCCCGGTGATCGGCATCATCCCCGTCGACATGCCCACGCTCTGGAAGACCTGGAAGAGCAGCATCGAGAAGACTCCGGCCACGACGAGCAGGCCGAAGCGGTCGTCGGCCATCCGACCGATGCGCCAGATCCGGGCGAGCAGCAGGCCGAACAGGCCCAGCACCACGATGCTTCCTACGAAGCCGGTCTCTTCGCCGATGACCGTGAAGATGAAGTCGGTCTGCTGCTCGGGGACCATGTCCGAGACGTTCTGGGTGCCCTGGAACAGTCCCTTCCCCGTGATCCCCCCGTTGCCGATGGCCACCTCCGCCTGCTCGAGGTTGTAGCGCGCACGCGTGTCCGCCTCTTCGTCGATGAAGACCAGCAGTCGTTCGAGCTGGTACGCCTCGAGTCGATCCGACTGCAGGACTGCAACCGTGCCGGTCAGCAGCAGCAGGCACAGAATCGCCAGATGCCGACCACGCACGCCGGCCACGAACACCATCCCGGCGAAGATGGCGCCATATACGAGGATGGTCCCCAGGTCGGGTTCGGCCATGATCAGGAGCACCGGCACGGCCACCGAGACACCTGCTATCAACAGGCGCCAGACGCCGACCTGATCTCCCGAACTGAGTATCACCGCCAGGGTCACGATGATCGCCACCTTGCCGAACTCGCTGGGCTGCATCTGGAACCCGCCCAGGTCGAACCGGGCACGGGAGCCCTTCACCTCGACCCCGACCGTCAACACCGCAAACAGCAGCCCGAGGGTCGCCAGGTAGGCGGGGACCATCAGGCGGCG
>CESR01100861.1_pt1 | contig 17569 bp, 9 predicted proteins | sample 356351 | NCBI WGS metagenome assembly CESR01 (sample SAMEA2622149, study PRJEB7988) | marine metagenome | isolation source: saline water (ENVO:00002010), including | reverse complement strand
GGGACTACAGCGACAACGGCCGCCTGCAGCTGACCTACGAGAACTACAAAGACGACCGCGATACCAACCAGCTCAGCGCCGTGGGCGGGCCGTACAACGCCGGTAGCGGCTTTGGTTACTACGAATCGCGCGAGGGCAACGACACCATCACCCGCGAGCGCTACAGCCTGGCACACATGCTGGCGCTGGACAGCCTGCTGGCCGACAACCTCAACTGGAGCCTCAACTATCAGTTGGCCAAGACCGACCAGAGCACCGTAGAGCACTACGTGCCAAAAAACTTCATGACCGGGGCGGTGAGCCGTGACGTGCAGCGCTACCGTGACACCACCTACAAGGACCGGCAGTGGATGCTGGACCTGCAGTTGGACAAGGCCTTCAGCCTGGGCAGCAGCGATCACCTGCTGACCTACGGCGCGACGCTGAAGCGTCAGGAGGTGACCGGGCTGCGTACGGGCTATGGCGTCTGTCTGCAGGCGATCAGTGCGAGCTGCCCGACGGTTGGCGCCATCAGCGGCAGCAGCTCGGACACGCTGACGCCGCAAAGCGACTTCCCCGATCCGACCATCGAGGTTTACAGCCTGTTTGTGCAGGATGAGATTCGCTGGAATCAATGGACCTTCCTGCCGGGGCTGCGTTACGACCACACCCGCCTGTCACCCGAGCTGACCGACGAATTTCTGGCCACCGTCAGCAGCAGCGACGTTACCGACTACAACGACGACGACCGTACCTGGCATCGGGTGTCGCCCAAGCTGGGCGTGACCTACCAGTTTGATGACCGCTACACCTGGTTTGGTCAGTACGCCGAAGGTTTCCGCACGCCCACCGCCAAGGCCCTGTATGGCCGCTTTGAGAACCTGGCCGGCGGCTACACGGTAGAGCCCAATCCTGACCTGGAGCCGGAAAAGAGCCGTGGCCTGGAAACCGGGCTGCGTGGCTACTTTGATGCCGGCAGCTTTGATCTGGCGCTGTTCTACAACGAGTACCGCGACTTTATCGACGAAAACGCCATTACCCCCGGCTACACCAGTGATACCTTCCAGACGCGCAACATTGCCCATGCCAGCATTCGTGGTGTGGAGGCCAAGGGGCGTTTGAATCTGGAGCACTTTGGCGCCGCGCCCGGGCTGTATGCGCAGGGCTCGATTGCCTACGCCCGTGGCCGTAACGATGACAACGGCGCACCGCTGAACAGCGTCAACCCGCTGACCGGCGTATTTAGCCTGGGCTATGAGCAGGCCCGTTACGGTGGTGAGCTGACCTGGACCCTGGTCAAGCGCAAGACCCGTATCGACGAATCCAGCCTGAACATCCCTGACGGCACCACCAGCCAGTTCGCCAGCCCCGGTTTTGGCCTGCTGGATCTGACCGCCTACTACCAAGTCACGGATGATCTGGCGGTCAATGCCGGGCTCTACAACCTGACCGATAAGAAATACTGGCTGTGGGATGACGTGCGCGGCTACGACAGCGTTGGCGAAGCCACCGTCACCAGCCCCGCCAACCTCGACCGCCTGACCCAGCCGGGCCGCAACTTTGCCGTCAATCTGGTGTGGGATATCTGATCCCGACGCTGAGCCTGACGGATACGTTGCAGTCTGTTATCTCGCAAAAGCGGCCACTCCGGCCGCTTTTTTTGCGTTTGCAGTTTTCACCCCGGTGGCTGTCCTCGATTGTGAAGCTCACCGCCGAGCAGAGATCGCTTGCATAGTGAAATGATAATTCCTATCATTTTCGGCTGCGTGCGCGAGTCATTTCCCTGTGATGGGCTGGCCGGTGCGTTTTTTCTTTCTATCACCGCCCGGCAACAGCATCGGGCGGGCTGCAGGTGAATGGCATGACAGGTCCTTTGGCGGAGCACAACTCATGATGGTCAGCGCGTCTCGTGGCGCCATCGTCGCGCGTATTCTGGCGGCGATTTTTGGCTGCTATGCCTTCGTCTGGGGGGCGGTTGCGCTGGGCGTTGCGGCGCTCAATGGCGCCGGGGTGGAGTACCACGCGGCCGAGCAGGCCATGATGATGCTGGCCTTTTTGCTCTACCTGGGGCTGTTTCTCTGGACCTTTGCCGCGGCCAGTGTGCGGCGGGTCTGGCTGGTGCTGGCGGTCGGCAGCGCGCTCATGCTGGCTGCTGCCTGGCAGCTACAGCGCATGATCATCGGATAGGAGCACCGCCATGCTGAACAGTTTTCGTCAATCCATGGCCTGGGTGCATACCTGGTTCGGGCTGGTGCTGGGCTTTGTCCTGATGGTCGCCTTCTTTTTTGGCGCGCTCTCGGTGTTTGACCGCGAGATTGACCGTTGGGCGATTCCGGATACGCGCTTCGAGCCGCAGCCGATGCCGTCCTACGACAACCTGCTCAAACAGGTCTTTGCCGATCTCAAGCCTCACCCGCTGGATATGGCTGCGACCGCCGAGCGGGTAATTGGCGATCTCCCTGCGCCTGAGACCATGCCCATGGTCGGCTTGTTTGCCTACACCACCCACCGTGACCCGGTGCTGCGCATCGGCGCCGAGTTTGATATCCCCAATAAGCCAATCGACCCCAAAGACGATCACCTGCACGTACACGGTTGGGCAACCATCGACCCGCGTACCGGTGCGGCGCTGCCCGATGATCAGCTGAAAATCGGCAGCAACTGGTTCTACCCGATGCATTACAGCTTGCAGCTGCACTGGAAGAACATCGGTACCTTTGTTGTCGGTCTGGCCGCGTTGATCATGCTGGTAGCGTTGGTCACCGGGGTGATCATGCACCGCAAGGTCTTCAAGGAATTCTTTACCTTCCGGCCGCACAAGCGCACCCAGCGCAGTGCACTCGATCTGCACAACATGACCGGTGTGGTGGCGCTGCCTTTCCACTTCTTCTTTGCCTTTACCGGTCTGGTAATCTTTGCTGCGTTCTATTACTTCCCTGTCTCCGGCACCCTGCTCAAGCCGCTGCATGACCGCCACGAGGTCATCGAGGCCGAGCACACCGGCTTGCCGCATGACGAGGCGGGCGTGCCTGCCGAGCTGGCGTCGGTCGATGCCATGGTTGCCGAGGCCAAGCGTATCTGGGCTGAGCGCGATATGGCCGGCGAGGTAGGCCTGCTGATGATCGAGCACCTGGGCGATGCCAACGGCTACGTCAGTATTTACCGCGCCGGCAGTGATCGCGTTGCGCTGGTAGGCGAGGGGATTCACTTCAAGGCGAGCACCGGTGAGGTGCTTCGCGAAGAGCCGCCGAGTGACCCGGTGGGCGCGATAAATGAATTTCTCACCGGCCTGCATTTGCAGCATTTTGAGCACTGGACCCTGCGCTGGCTGTACGTGGCTGGCGGTTTGCTGGGCTGTATCTGTATCGCCACCGGCTTTGTGTTTTTTGTCGAAAAGCGCAAGCAGGAGCACGCCAGACGCGGGCTGCAGGGCTGCCGGCTGGTCGATGCCATGGCCGTGACCACGGTGACCGGCATGGTGCTGGCGGCGGTCGCCATGCTGGTGGCCAACCGCTTGTTGCCTGAGGCCATGCCGGGGCGGGGCGAATGGGAGAAGTGGACCTTCTGGGGTGTGTGGCTGCTCAGCTTGTTGCACGCGCTCTGGCGCAGCGCACCGGTTGCCCAGGCGCGCGCCAACCCGGCCTGGCGCGAGCAGTGCTGGGCGCTGGCGCTGGCCTGTGTTGCCGCGGTGTTGCTGAACTGGGTGACGACGGGGGATCACCTGCTGAAAACCATGTTGCTTGACCCCTACTGGGCCGTTGCCGGCGTAGATCTGAGCCTGCTGGCCTGCGCGCTGGTGTCTGTACTGACGGCCCGGCGCCTGGCGCGCACCGTAGAGGTCAAGTCGGCCAGCCGGATTGGTGGGGTGGCGTATGAGTAACGCCGGCGTTTGGCTACTGGCTGCTGCAGCCAGTATGTGGCTGGCGACCAGCTGGCTGGCACTGTCGCTGCCTGCGCACTGGCGTCAAGTGTTTGCCGGTGGCGAGACGGCGCCGGGTTATTTGCGTGTGCTGGGCTGGATGGCGCTGGTGGTGTCGGTATTGTGTTGTTTTCAGGCTGATCACCCGTCGATGGCGGTGCTGGTCTGGTTTACCTTGTTGCCGGTGGCGGCGGTCGCCACGGCCATGACGCTGAGTTATCGACCCGCGCTGTTGCGTGTGGTTTGTCCTGCATTTTTGCGCGTCGGTTAACGACGCGCCTCCTGCGCCCGGAGAGGGCGTTCTGTCCGGGATGGAACCTTGGAAGGCGGCTTTGTCAGGTCGCTTTCGCATTAGGTAAAAGTGTGTAAATTCACTAGGGCTGGCAAGGCATATTGCCTAGAGTCTGCCGTTAGTTGCCAAAAGCTATTCCCGGACCCTGACCTTTATGTCTTCTTCTGCTCTGTTCTCCCGCACGCGGGTTAAGTGGTTACTGCTGCTTGCCGCCATCGTTGCTGCCCTGGTTTTTGCCTGGTACCAGTTTTCCGGTTCTGCCGCGCCTGCGCCCATGTCCCATCGCATGGCTTTTGGCGCGCCTGCGGTGGTACGCGTGGAGCCGGCCCAGCGCAGTGAGCTGGATGTGCAGATCAAGTCCATTGGTACGGTGACACCGCTCAATACCGTGATCGTGCAGAGCCGCGTCAACGGTGTGCTCGAGCGGGTGGTATTTGAAGAGGGCAGCGCGGTGGAGCAGGGCGACCTGCTGGCCGAGGTGGACCCGTTGCCCTACAAGGCGCAGCTGGAGCAGGCCGAGGGGCAACTGCAGCAGAGCCGCGCCACGCTGGAAAACGCACGAGCGGACTTGGCCCTGTATGAAACCCTGTGGGAGCAGGACTCCATTGCCCGCCAGCAGTTGAGTGACCAGCGCGCCATGGTCAACGAGCTGCTGGGCACGGTGCGAGCCAATCAGGCTGCGGTTGATGACGCCCGCCTGCAACTGTCCTGGACGCGCATTACCGCGCCGCTGTCCGGGCGCCTGGGGTTGCGCAAGGTCGACCAGGGTAACCTGGTGACCGGCAGCGAGGCCGAGGGCATTGTCAGTATTACCCAGATGCAGCCGATTGCGGTCAACTTTACCGTGCCTGAGGTGGATGTGCCGGCGTTGCGCAGCTCGTTCCGGGGCGAGGAGCCGCTCAAGGTTGAAGTGCTGGACCGCAATGATCAGCAGGTGATTGCCACCGGCAACCTGACCACCCTGGATAACCAGATCGACACCGCGACCGGTACGCTGCGGGTGCGCGGCCAGTTTGCCAACGACGATGAAGCGCTGTTCCCCAACCAGTTCGTCAATGTGCGTCTGCGCCTGAGCACGCTGCGCGACGTGGTCACCATCGCCTCCGACGCCGTGCAGTTCGGCAACAGCCGCACCTATGTCTACGTGGTGGAAGACAGCAAGGCCTATGTGCGTGAGGTAACCCTGGGTGCCAGCGCCGATGGTCGAGTGGCCGTGACCAGTGGCTTGCAGGCCGGCGAGCAGGTGGTGCTCGAAGGGCTTGATCGCCTGCGCGACGGCAAGGAGGTAGTGATACCCGACGCCGAGGGTGAGGTGGCTGCTGCGCCGCCGGCAACCGAGACTGCGCAGCGTCCGGGTAACGGTGAGCGTCGCGGTCCGCGACCGGCCAACTGAGCACGCCGGCATGAAGAGCCTGTCTACGCCCTTTATTCTTCGCCCGGTCGCTACGTCGCTGCTGATGCTGGCCTTTATGGCCGCCGGCCTGCTGGCCTGGCGCCTGCTGCCGGTTGCCGCGTTGCCGCAGGTCGACTATCCGATCATTCAGGTCTTTACCTTTCAGCCGGGGGCCAGCCCGGAAATTACCGCGCGTACCATTACCGCGCCGCTGGAGCGCCACCTGGGGCAGATCCCGGGGCTCAAGCAGATGTCATCGACCAGTTCCGGTGGCGCGTCGGTCATCACCCTGCAGTTTGATCTGGACGAAGACCTGGGCGTGGCCGAGCAGGAAGTGCAGGCGGCCATGAACACGGCAGACAGCCTGCTGCCGAGCGACCTGCCCACGCCGCCGATCTACCGCAAGGTCAACCCGGCCGATGCGCCCATCCTGACCTTGGCGATTACCTCCGACAGCCTGCCGCTGCCGGAGGTGCATGACCTGGTCGATACCCGCATGGCGCAGAAGCTGGCGCAGCTGTCCGGTGTGGGTATGGTCAGCCTGGCTGGCGGCCAGCGCCCGGCGCTGCGTGTGCTGGTCAACCCCAACGCGCTGACGGCCTACGGCCTGAGCCTGGACAGCGTGCGCCAGAGCATCGCCGCGACCAACGTCAATCAGCCCAAGGGCAGCTTTGACGGCCCGACCCGCTCGACCATGCTCGATGCCAACGACCAGATTCGCTCGGTAGAGGATTACCGCAAGCTGATCATCACCTGGCAAGACGGTGCGCCGCTGCGCCTGGGTGATGTGGCGACCATTGTCGATGGCGCCGAGGACCGTTTTCTGGCCGCCTGGGCCAATAGCCAGCCGGCAGTGCTGCTGAACGTGCAGCGCCAGCCCGGGGCCAATGTGATCGATGTCACCGACAGTGTGCGTGAGTTGCTGCCGCAGCTGACCTCGACCCTGCCGGCGGCGGTCGATGTCGCGGTGCTGACTGACCGCACCCACAGTATTCGTGCCTCGGTCAGCGATACCCAGAAAGAACTGCTGTTTGCCATTGGCCTGGTGGTGCTGGTGACCTTTGCGTTTCTGCGCAGCCCCTCGGCCACCATCATCCCCAGCGTGGCGATACCGCTGTCGCTGGTGGGCACCTTCGCCTTCATGTATCTGATGGATTTCTCGGTCAACAACCTGACGCTGATGGCGCTGACCATCGCCACCGGCTTTGTGGTGGATGACGCCATCGTCATGCTGGAGAACGTGGCGCGGCACCGGGAGATGGGCAAGTCGCCGATGCAGGCGGCGCTGGCCGGCGCGGGTGAGATTGGCTTTACCCTGATGTCGCTGACCTTCTCGCTGGTAGCGGTATTGATTCCGCTGCTGTTCATGCCGGATGTGGTTGGCCGCCTGTTTCACGAGTTCGCCATCACCCTGGCGGTGGCCATTGTCATCTCGCTGGTGGTATCGCTGACGCTGACGCCCATGATGTGCGCGCGCATGCTGCACACCCCGCCGCAAGAGGACGCCGGCGGCTTTATGCATGGCGTCATCGAGCGCTACGGCCGTGCGCTGGACTGGGTGCTGGAGCGTCAGCGCGCCACGTTGCTGGTGATGCTGGGCACCATCGCTTTGACCGGGCTGCTGTACCTGGCGGTGGACAAGGACTTCTTCCCGGTGCAGGACAGCAACGTCATCCAGGTGATTACCGAGGCGCCGCAGGACATCTCCTTCAGCGCCATGGCCCAGCGTCAGCGCAATCTCGCCGTTGCGCTATTGGAAGACCCGGGCATCGAGAACCTGTCGTCCTTTATCGGTGTGGATGGCAGCAACGTCACGCTCAACAGCGGTCGCTTGCTGATCAACCTGCCGCCGCACAGCGAGCGCGACGAGAGTCTGTTTACCGTGATGGATCGGCTGCGTGAACGCGCCGCCGAGGTGCCAGGCATCACCGCCTGGTTCCAGCCGGTGCAGGAGCTGACGATCGAAGACCGGGTAAGCCGCACCCAGTATCAGTTCAGTCTGACCAGCCTGGACAGTGACGAGCTGCGCGAGTGGGTGCCGGTGATGGTCGATGCCCTGAACGCGCGCCCGGAACTGCAGGACGTGGCCTCCGATTTGCAGCAGCAGGGCCTGGAAGCCTATGTGGAAATTGATCGCGACGCTGCAGCGCGTCTGGGGCTGAATGTCACCGACGTGGCCAATACGCTGTATAACGCCTTTGGTCAGCGGCAGATCGCGACCCTGTTTACCCAGGCCAACCAGTACCGCGTGATCATGGAAGTGGACCCGCAGTTTGCCGGCACACCGGACAGCCTGCGCAATCTGCACGTTACCAGCGCTGACGGCAGCTCGGTTCCGCTGGCCAGCGTTGCGCAGGTTCACCAGCGCAGTGCGGCGCTGCTGATCAACCACCAGGGGCAGTTTCCGGCCACTACCGTGTCTTTCAATCTGGCGCCCGGTGCGTCGCTGGGCCAGGCAGTCGAGGCGATTGAGGCAGTGCAGCAGGAGCTGGCGCTGCCGGTCAGCGTGGAGTTGCGCTTTCAGGGCGCCGCCGAAGCCTTTCGCGCATCGCTTAGCAATACCCTGTGGTTGATTCTGGCCGCAGTGCTGACCATGTATATCGTGCTCGGCGTGCTCTACGAGAGCACGATTCACCCGGTAACCATTCTCTCGACGCTGCCTTCGGCCACGGTTGGCGCCTTGCTGGCGCTGCTGCTGACCGGCCGCGCGCTGGACATGATCTCGGTAGTGGGCATCGTGCTGCTGATCGGTCTGGTGAAGAAGAACGGCATCATGATGGTCGACTTTGCCCTGGAGGCGCAGCGCAATCAGGGCATGAGCCCGCGCGAGGCGATTCACCGGGCGGCGCTGTTGCGTTTCCGGCCGATTCTAATGACCACGCTGGCGGCGCTGTTTGGCGCGCTGCCGTTGATGTTGGCCAGCGGCTCGGGCGCCGAGCTGCGCCAGCCGCTCGGTGTGGTCATGGTCGGTGGCTTGCTGGTCAGTCAGGTGCTGACGCTGTTCACCACGCCGGTGGTGTACCTGTTCTTTGATCGTCTGACCCGTCAGCGCACGCCCGAGCCTGCGCCGACGCCAGAGAGCGCGCTGTGAGTAGCGAGGCAGGCATGCTGCAGCGCCCGGTTGGCCTGTCGCTGCTGGCGCTGGCGCTGGTGCTGGTTGGTTTGCTGTGCTGGCGGCTGCTGCCGGTGGCGCCGCTGCCACAGGTTGAGGTGCCGATGATCGTGGTTACCGCCAGCCTGCCGGGTGCCAGCCCGGAAAGCATGGCAACCACCGTCGCCACGCCGCTGGAACGCGCGCTGGGGGCTATTTCCGGCGTGACCGAAATTTCCTCATCGTCCAACCAGGGCTCGACCCAGGTGGCGCTCGCCTTTGAGCTGGACCGCGACCTCAATGAAGCGGCGCGCGAGGTGCAGGCGGCGATCAACGCGGTGCGTGGCGACCTGCCGGCGGGCATGCCGGGCAACCCCGAATACCACAAGATCGACCCCTCGCAGGCACCGATCATGGGGCTGGCGCTGAGTTCTCCCAACCTGTCGCCCAGCGAGTTGTACGACATAGGCTCGACTATTCTGGCGCAGAAGATCGCGCAGATTTCCGGTGTTGGCGAGGTGAGTGTGGGCGGTGCGTCCCTGCCGGCTGTGCGGGTGCAACTGGATGCGGCTGCGCTGATGCACTATGGCATCTCGCTGGACGAGGTGCGCAGTGTCATTTCCAGCAGTAATGCGCTGCGGCCGATGGGCGTGATCGAGGAGGGCAGCCACCGCTGGCAGGTACAGACCAGCGAAGCGCTGCGCACTGCAGTGGCTTATCGCAACCTGATCGTGCGCTACCAGGACGGCGCCGCCGTGCGCCTGGGTGATGTCGCCCAGGTCACCGACTCGGTGGAGAACCGCTACAGCGCCGGTTTCCATAACGACCGAGCTGCGGTCATTCTCAGCGTCAGCCGCCAGAGCGGCGCCAACATTGTGGAAACCGTGGCCAATATCCACAAACGTTTACCGCAGCTGTACAACCTGATTCCGTCCGACGCCGAGCTGACCATTATCAGTGACCGCTCACCGGTGATTCGTGCCACCCTGCGCGAGGCGCAAATCTCTCTGCTGGTCGCGGCGCTGCTGGTGGTCATTGTGGTCTGGCTGTTCCTGGGTAACCTGCGTGCGGCGCTGATCCCCTCGACGGCCATTCCGGTGTCGCTGATCGGCAGCTTTGTGGTCATGTACCTCTGCGGCTTCTCGCTCAACAACCTGTCGCTGATGGCGCTGATCGTTGGGGCCGGGCTGGTGGTGGACGATGCCATTGTGGTGCTGGAGAACGTGCAGCGGCACATGGCCAACGGCCTGTCGCCGTTGCAGGCCGCTGCCCGCAGCGCCCGTGAGCTGCGCTTTACGCTGATTGCCATGACCCTGGCGCTGGCGGTGGTGTTTGCCTCTATTTTGTTCCTGGGCGGCTTGATTCAGCAGCTGTTTCAGGAGTTCTCCATCACCCTGGTGGCGGCCATGCTGATCTCCCTGCTGGTGTCGCTGACACTGACCCCGGCGCTGTGCGCCATGTGGCTCAAGCCCGGCCAGCACGCCGCCAGCGAGCAGGACGACAAGGACTCGCTGTTTGCCAGCCTGCAGGATGGGTACGCCCGTTCACTGCGCTGGCTGCTGCGCTTTCGCCCGCTGGCCATCGTGCTGCTGCTGGGCGCCATTGGCAGCAGTGGTTATTTGCTGGCCAACCTGCCGGAAGAGTCACTGCCGCAGCAGGACAGCGGCCAGATCAACGGCTTCTTGCGCGGCGATGACGGCCTGTCGTTTCAGGTCATGCAGCCAAAGATCGAGGCCTACCGACAATACATCCTGCAGGACCCGGCAGTGGCGGACCTGACCGGCACCTCCGGTGGCGACCGGGGGCTGACCAACACGCAGTTGTCGATCAAGCTCAAACCCCTGTCCGAGCGCGATGCCTCGGCGCAGGAGGTGGTAGAGCGCCTGCGCGCGGGAGCGCCGCAGATTCCGGGCATCATGATGTTTCTGATGGTGGAGCAGGACCTGTTCTTCCGCCCGCCGTTCCGCCGTAGCGAGTACGAGGTGCTACTGCGCTCGGATTCGCTGGAGGCGCTGAAACACTGGTCGCGTACGGTGGCACAGGCGATGGAACAAAGCCCGCTGCTGACCGACGTGGACTCGATGGACGGCGATGAGACGCGTCAGGTCGTGCTGGATATCGACCGTGAAGCGGCGAGGCGCCTGGGCGTGGATATGCAGACCATCTCCTCGGTGCTGAACAACTCCTTCTCCCAGCGCCAGGTGGCCACCCTGTACGACGAGCTCAACCAGTACCGGGTGGTGATGGAGCTGGCGCCGCGTTACACCGAAAGCCCGGCCGTGCTGTCCCAGCTGGAGGCGCTGACCAGCGATGGCCAGCGGGTGCCGTTCTCGACCTTTGCTACCTGGGATTACGGCATGGGCGAGGACCGTATCCGCCATGAAGGCCAGTTTGCTTCCCTTGGTATTGGCTATGCTCTGGCCGAAGGGGTGACCGACATTCAGGCGCGCGAAGCCATCGAGCAGATACTCAACGACGTGATGCTGCCCAGCTCGGTGCATCTGGCGCCGCCCTCGGCCAATGACTTCAGCACCGTGCTCGACCCCTGGGTTTTTGTGGTGGTGTTGCTGGCGGTGTACCTGGTATTGGGCGTGCTGTACGAGAGCACGCTGCACCCGTTGACCATTCTGTCGACTCTGCCACCGGCCGGGCTGGGCGCGCTATTGGCGCTGAAGTTTGGCGGCCAGAATCTCAGCCTGATTGCCATGCTCGGGCTGTTTCTGCTTATCGGCATCGTGATGAAGAACGCCATCATGATGATCGACTTTGCCCTGGAGCTGCAGCGTCGCGACGGCATGGCCCCGCGCCAGGCTATTGAACGCGCGGCGCTGCTGCGTCTGCGCCCGATCCTGATGACCAACCTGGCCGGCATGCTTGGCGCGGTGCCGCTGATCCTGGGTTTTGGTGAGGGCGCCGAGATGCGTCGTCCGCTGGGCATGACCATCTTTGGTGGTCTGGCCCTGAGTCAGTTGCTGACTCTGTACACCACACCTGCGGTGTACCTGTATCTGGAAAACCTGCGCCAGCGCGTGCTGCGTCGCCGCGCCGCGCCCGAACCCTCCGAATCCTCTGTCTGACGTCCGGTTGCTGCCCATGAAGCCTTCGCTGTTAACCTCCGCTGTCCTGCTCGCCGCCGCCCTGGGAGGCGGCTGCACTATGGGGCCGGATTATCGCCAACCGCCCATCGCCCAGCCGCTGGTACTCAAATACGATCAGGGCTGGCAGCCTATGCCGGCCCAGGCCTGGGCCCAGAGCGGTGCCTGGTGGGAGGCCTTTGCCGATGCCGAGCTGAGCGCGCTGGTGGTTGAGGCCAACGCCAACAACCTGACCCTGGCCCAGGCCGCTGCGCGCTATCGCGCAGCTCTGGCCCAGCGCCGCCTCAGCAGCGCCGACTATCTGCCTACCCTGAGTGCCGCGCTGGACGCCAGCCGCAGTGGCGGCAGTGACAGCGCCAATACCGACAGCAGCCGCGCGCAGCTGGGCATCAGCTGGGAGCTGGATTTGTGGGGGCGGGTGCGCCGGCAGGTGGAATCCGATACCGCCGCGCTGGATGCCAGCGCCGCTGATCTGGCGGCCGCACGGCTGTCGATCCAGCTGGCGGTGGTCAACAGCTTCGTCAACTTGCGCGCGCTGGATGTACAGCAGCGCATTCTGCAGCAGACCCTGGAGTCGTCGGCGCGCTCGACCCAGCTGACGCGCAACCAGTATGACGCCGGCATCGTCTCGCGTGCCGATGTTATTCAGGCCGAAACCCAGCTGCAGTCGCTACGCAGTGACTTGTATGACCTGCAGAACGAGCGCGCGGTGGAAGAAAATACCCTGGCCGCATTGCTCGGCCGCGCGCCCTCTGCCTTTGAGCAGGACGTCGTCGATGCCTTGCCTGCGGTGCCGCCGATCCCCTCACAACTGCCCAGCGAGCTGATCGCCCGCCGCCCGGATGTCGTGGCGGCCGAGCGCGGTGTGGCCGCCGCCAACGCCGATATCGGTGTGGCCATCACCGCCTGGTTGCCGACCATCAGTCTGGGCGCCAGTGGTGGCGTCAGTGGCGAGTCGGTGAGTGACCTGTGGAATGCGCCGGTGCGCTTCTGGTCGGTCGGCCCGAGTCTGGCGCAAACCCTGTTTGACGGCGGCGCCCGTGATGCCGCGCGGGATGCGGCCTACGCCCGCTACGACGAGCAGGTCGCGGCCTACCGGCAAACCGTGCTGGAAGGTCTGACCGAGGTGGAAAATGCCCTGGCCACCACCGCCATCCTGCGCGAGAAGGCGGTGCAGCAGGACAAGTTGGTCAGCCTGGCAGAAGAGAACGAGCGGGTGATCACCAACCGCTATCAGTCCGGTCTGGTGTCCTATCTTGAAGTCGCTATCGCGCAGAACACCACGCTCAACGCCAAGCGCGGTCAGGTCAGCGTGACCAGCGCGCAACTGGCCGCCGCCGCGCAGCTGGCCGCCAGCATTGGCGGTGGCTGGGCAGTGGGTGACGATGTTGGCGATGCAGCCAGCAGGCCGCAGGAGTAAAGCCTGCGGCGCTGGGCCTGGCCATGCGGCGGCTTACTCGATACCGCCGTGGGTCAGTTTGGCGGGGTTGAGCAGCCGTTCCAGCTCGTCGCGGCTGAGGTCGGTATGTTCGGCGGCCACGTCGACAATCGGCCGGCCTTCCTTGTAGGCCAGCTTGGCAATCTCGGCGGCTTTCAGGTAACCGATAACGGGGTTCAGGGCCGTGACCAGAATCGGGTTGCGGGCCAGTGCCTGGGTCAGTTGGTCTTCGCGTACGGTAAAGGTGGCGATGGCCTTGTCGGCCAGCAGGCGGCTGACATTGCTCAGCAGGCTGATGCTTTCCAGCAGGTTGCGTGCGATCAGCGGCAGCATGACGTTCAGCTCAAAGTTGCCGGACTGCCCGGCGATGGTGATGGTGGCGTCATTGCCGATCACTTGAGCGGCAACCATGGCGGCGGCTTCCGGAATCACCGGGTTGACCTTGCCGGGCATGATTGATGAGCCCGGTTGCAGCGCCTGCAGTTCAATCTCGCCCAGACCGGCCAGCGGGCCGGAGTTCATCCAGCGCAGGTCGTTGGCGATCTTGGTCAGGCTGACCGCCGTGGTCTTCAACTGGCCTGACAGCGCCACGGCGATATCCTGCGAGCCGATATGGGTGAAGAAATTCTTCGCCGGCGTAAAGGTCAGGCCGGTGTGCGTGCTAAGTGCCTGATTGAAGCGCATGGCAAAGTCGGGGTGGGCGTTGATACCGGTACCCACGGCAGTGCCGCCCTGGGCCAGGCTCTGCAGGCTGGGTTGCAGCTGGCGCAGGTTGTGGATGTTCTGCTCGATCTGGTCTGCCCAGGTGTTCAGGCTCTGGCTCATGCGCACCGGCATGGCGTCCATCAGGTGGGTGCGGCCGGTTTTGACGTACTGGTCGACGCTGGCGGCCTTGCTGCGGGTGACGCTGACCAGATGCTCCAGCGCCGGCAGCAATTGCTCGGCCAGCTCCATGGCGGCGCTGATGTGGATGCTGGATGGGATGATGTCGTTGCTGCTCTGGCCGCAGTTGATGTGGTCATTAGCGCTGACCGGCTGGCCGTAACGGCGGGCGGCCAGGGTGGCGAGGACTTCGTTGGCATTCATGTTGGAGCTGGTGCCGGAGCCGGTCTGAAAGACATCGACCGGAAAATGCGGCATGAAATCGGTGGCCAGTAGCTCATCTACGGCGCCGCAAATGGCCTCGGCCAGCTCTGCGGGGATCTGTTCCAGCTCGCTGTTGGCGGTAGCAGCGGCGCGTTTGGCCAGCAGCAGGGCGCGGATGAAGGGCGCCGGCATGGGCTGCCCACTGACCGGAAAGTTGTCGACGGCGCGCTGGGTCTGCGCGGCATAGAGCGCCTCTGCCGGTACTGCCAGTTCGCCCATGCTGTCTTTTTCGATACGGGTTTTGCTCATGCTGCTGCGCTCCTGGTCTGGGGGGCAGCGTGGTGCAGGAGAGTGGAAAAGCCGCCGCCCGGTCTGTGGTGTCTGTGTGCGCACTGACGTTAATGCAAGTCGTTATCATTATCAAGCAAGGCCGAGACCTTGCTGCCTCGGCCTTGCTTGGACTCACAGTGCGGCGCGTAGTGCCCGAGCGGCTTCCACCATGTTTGCCAGCGCCGGCGTTACCTCGGCCCATTGGCGGGTTTTCAGGCCGCAGTCCGGGTTGACCCAGAGGCGCTGCGCCGGCACACGTTCGGCAGCCAGCTGCATCAGCTTGACCATGTACTCCTGGGTCGGAATGTTCGGCGAGTGGATATCGTACACGCCTGGGCCGATCTCGTTTGGGTACTGGAAGTGCTTGAAGGCATCCAGCAGCTCCATATCCGAGCGCGACGTTTCGATGGTAATCACGTCGGCATCCATGGCGGCAATTGACTGGATGATGTCGTTGAACTCCGAATAGCACATGTGGGTGTGAATCTGGGTTTCATCGGCCACGCCGTTGGCACTGATGCGGAACGACTCCACTGCCCAATCCAGGTAACTCTGCCATTGCGTACGGCGCAGGGGCAGGCCCTCGCGCAGAGCGGCTTCGTCGATCTGAATGATGCGCACACCGGCCTTTTCCAGGTCTTGTACTTCCTGCCTAATCGCCAGCGCCAGCTGCAGGCAGCTGGCCGAACGCGGCTGGTCGTCACGCACGAAGGACCAGTTGAGGATAGTCACCGGGCCGGTCAGCATGCCTTTCATCGGCTTGTCGGTCAGCGACTGAGCGTAGGTGGACCAGGCAACGGTCATCGGCTGGGGGCGGCTGATGTCGCCAAACAGGATCGGCGGTTTGACGCAGCGCGAGCCGTAGGACTGCACCCAGCCGAACTGGCTGAACGCATAGCCGTCGAGCTGTTCACCAAAGTACTCGACCATGTCGTTGCGCTCGGGCTCACCGTGCACCAGGACGTCTAACCCCAGCGCCTCCTGCTCGCGCACGCAGTGGGCAATCTCGGCCTGCATGGCCTGCGTGTAGCTGGCCTGATCCAGCTCGCCTGATTTGAATTGACGGCGCGCCTGGCGGATGTCGGCGGTTTGCGGAAAGGAGCCGATGGTGGTGGTCGGAAACAGCGGCAGCTTGAGCAGGGCGGACTGCTTGGCCGCGCGCTCGGCGTAGGGGCTGCGGCGCTGGCCCAGGCTGCTGTTGATTGTGGCTACCGCGGCCTGCACGGCCGGGTTGGTGACGCGCGGCGACTGGCGGCGACTGTCGATGGCCGCCTGATTGTCCGCAAGCTCCCTGGCCACGCGGTTGCGGCCCTGATTCAGCGCTGCGCCAAGAATGCGCAGCTCGTCCAGCTTTTGCAGGGCAAAGGCCAGCCAGCTGGCGATTTCCGTGTCCAGCGTCTGTTCGCTGGCCAGGTCCACCGGCACGTGCAGCAAGGAGCAGGAGGGGGCAACCCACAGGCGTTCTCCCCGCGCTGTTGCAAGCGGTGTTAGCCATTGCAGCGTGGCGTTCAGGTCGGTCTTCCAGATATTGCGGCCGTTGATCACGCCAAGGGACAGCACGCTGTCCTGTGGTAGTTGCGCGGCCAGCGCTGCAACCTCGTCGGCTGCGTTAACCGCGTCCAGGTGCACGCCGGCAACCGGCAGGCGGGTGACCAGAGGCAGGTTTTCCTGCAGGCGCCCGAAGTAGGTGGCCAGCAGCAGTTTGACCGGCGCGGCAGCCAGCGCGTGGTAGGCCTGCTCGAAGGCCAGATCCAGCCCGCTGGGCAATTCGGTGACCAGAATCGGTTCATCGATTTGCACCCACTCCACACCTTCGGCAGCCAGCGCGTTAAGTAGCTCAAGATAAACCGGCAGCAGGCGCGCGAGCAGATCAAAGCGGTCGCTGTCGTCCTTTTCCTTGCCAAGCGCCAGATAGGTGAGCGGGCCGATGATCACAGGTTTGGCGGCCACATCGTGCGCCTTGGCCTCGCGCAGCTGTTCGACCAGACGTGAGGCGTTCAGGGTGAAGGCGGTGTCCTTTGTGAACTCCGGGACAATGTAGTGGTAGTTGGTGTCAAACCACTTGGTCATCTCGCCGGCGGCAACGCCGCCGCAGCAGGAGGCGTGCTCTTCGGCTGATTGGGCAGAGCGGCCACGGGCCACGCGGAAGTAGTTGTCCAGCTCATCACCTCGGAAGTCGCGAACCCGCTCGGGCAGGTTGCCCAGGGTAAAGCTCATGTCCAGGACCTGGTCGTAGAAGGAAAAGTCGCCCACCGGTACCAGGTCCAGCCCGGCCTGCTGGGCCCAATGACGCTGGCGCAGGGCGGCTGCGGTCGCTGTCAGCTCCTCGCGGGAGGACTGGCCTTTCCAGTAGGACTCAAGAGCGAATTTCAGTTCTCGGCGAGCGCCGATGCGGGGGAACCCCTGGTTGTGGATACGTGCCATGTGCTGCCTCTGTCGGTAAGTGGGTACAGGGGCATGCTAGGGTGGTGGGTGAATTATTAAAATTGATGTTTATTCAGATGTTGATGAGGTGTATTCATGTTTTGTGTGGCCCCCGCCGCCCGTGATGGGCAGGCGACAGGGGGCAGCGACTCAGAAACGGTACTTGGCCGTTGCTGTTACGCTACGCGGTGCGCCATAGGTCAGTGCGCCGTACGCATCGAAGATATCGAAGTACTTTTCATCCGTGACGTTGTTGGCGTTGATCTGCGCCGACAGGTTATCGGTGATGTTGTAGCGGGCCATCAGGTTGACCAGCGCGTAGGCGTCCTGCTCGATCTTTTCCTGCTGGTTGGACGGGTTGGTTGCGTAGGTGTAGATGCTGTCCTGCCAATTCACACCGCCGCCAATGGTCAGGCGGCTCCAGTCGCCGGCAAATCGGTAGGTGGTGAAGGTGCGCAGCAGTTTGGTCGGGTAGAGGGTGTTGGTGTCGTCGCCGTTGCCGTCTTCCACCTCAAACTGGGT
>CESR01049392.1_pt1 | contig 17578 bp, 14 predicted proteins | sample 356351 | NCBI WGS metagenome assembly CESR01 (sample SAMEA2622149, study PRJEB7988) | marine metagenome | isolation source: saline water (ENVO:00002010), including | reverse complement strand
TTATTGAAGAGATTATTCAGGACTAAGCGCATTGAAAAAGATATTCCCCTCAACTGATCTTCCATTTGCTTACCGTGAGACTCCTTTGTCAGGAAATATCATCAATGGTTTGGGTAGGACCGAGAAAGTTGGTGCCACACAAGTATTTCATGGATCGGGTGCTCGAGAGCTTGAATGGGGCAAATTAGAGCTCTTTTTTGCACTGATTAATCCTTTCAAAGTGTATTGCTTGAATCTTTATAACCGCTGGATGTTAAGAAATGCAGACGGACCGATCGCCAATAAACAGGAGATTATAGATGACACTCACTCAATGGCGCGTAATATTAAGAGTTTGGCTAAAGAATTAGGTGCTGGTTCGGTTGGAGTCACGCCAATGACTAAAGATGCTGTGTATAAAGACGGTAAAGTTAACTATAAAAATGCGATTGTGATTTTATATCCCATGGATCACGATGAAATGCAGTACGTCACTACGGATCGTGCCGGAACAGAAACAATGCGAGCATATATGGAGATTTCAAAGACAGTAATTAAGCTTTCAGAAAAAATACGTCAAATGGGGTGGAGGGCACGCGCCTATTGTGAAGGTGCGGATCTTTTACATATACCGCTGGCAATTAATGCAGGCCTAGGTGAGCTGGGCAAACATGGGTCCTTAATCTCAAGAGAATTTGGTTCAAGCATGCGGATTGCAACGGTTTTAACAGATTTACCTTTAAGTTATGATAAGCCCAGTGATATTGGCGTAGATGATTTGTGTATCGGTTGCCGAAGATGCACGCTGGATTGCCCTGTAGAGGCAATCAGCGATCAAAAACAAGTGGTTCGAGGTGAAAAGAAGTGGTATGTTGATTTTGATAAATGCGCCCCATACTTCACCGAGGCAGTGGGATGTGGGATTTGTATTGAAGTTTGTCCCTGGACGAAACCTGGAAGAGGCTTTTCTTTATCAGAAAAGTTGTTATCTAAGCGAGATAAACGGTAAAAATATTCAATTTAAAATAAAATAATCAATAACTTATTTAATTATATTAATATAATTTATACTAAAATAAAAAAGGAGTCAGTATGGCATTGGTCAGCCCGCTTGAAGAAAGCGAGATAGAAAAAGAACTTTGTGATTTTATTCAATTTTTTAAAGGTCCCTTAGGTGTTATTCCAAATAGCGTCAGAACAATGTCTAGACGACCTAAAGTTGCCAAAGCATTTACGGATTTGAATATTGCGGTAATGGAATGTCACGGCAAAGTTACACCTGAATTTAAGAGGATTATTGGTTATGTGACAAGTTTCGTTACGGGGTGCCGTTATTGTCAAGCCCACACCATTTTAGGTTCGCAGCGATTTGGGTCGACTGATGAGCGTTTAAACGATGCATGGAATTTCCAAGAAAGCGAGCATTACAATGAAGCTGAAAAGGTGGCTTTGGAGTATGCACATGCTGCAGCAAGCGTTCCTAATGAAGTAAGTGAAGAATTAGCCGAAAGATTGCATGTACACTGGGAAGACGATGATATTGTTGAAATTACAGCGGTTATTGCTTTATTTGGATATCTGAATCGCTGGAACGATTCTATGGGTTCAGCGCTTGAAGATTTACCTATAGAGGCTGGCAATAAATACCTTGGTAATACTGATTGGGCTGTCGGTAAACATAAATAAGCTATTTAAATGTCGTCAGCTCCAATTTATAACATTGATGTTGCAGCATTTAAAAAGGATCCATATCCAGATCTTAAGGCTATGCGGCATGATACGCCTATTGCTTTTGTGCCTGAATTAGGAGCGACGCTCTTCACCAAAAGAGACGATATTTTTGTAAATGAGAAGAATATAGAGGTTTTCTCTTCAAGGCAGCCAGACGGTTTAATGACCAAGTTGATGGGCGAGAATATGATGAGAAAGGACGGCAAAGCTCATCAAGAGGAGCGGCGTGTTGTCTCTAAATCGGTGTCTCCAAAAACAGTGAAAAATGTATGGCTTAAATTCTTTAACGAACAAGCCGATCGCTTATTGGATAAACTGCAACCATTAGGTTATGGCGATCTTATCGAGAAATTCGCCATGCCATTGTCTGGTGAAGCGCTTAAATTGATTACAGGCTTAACTAACATGAATGCCAAGGAGATGGATCGTGTGAGTCAGGGCATGATTGATGGATGCGCTAATTATGTCGGTGATCAAGCGATTGAAGATAATTGTCATGATTGCACCGGATCTATTGATAAACACATCGATGAAATGTTACCCGTTATCAAAAAAGACCCAAACGCTTCATTACTGAGTGTTCAATTGGCTGCCGGGTTATCTGACGAACAAATTCGTGCCAATGTTAAATTGGCGATTTCAGGCGGGCAAAATGAACCAAGAGATGCGATGGCAGGCACAATTTGGGCGCTGTTAAGTCATCCAGAGGAATTAAAGAAGGTTCAAGAGGCTGAGGTTTCATGGCTTCATGCATTTGAAGAGTTTGCGAGATGGATTTCACCGATAGGGATGACGCCTCGTGAGGTAGCTCAAAAATATAATTATAAGGACATTGCATTTGATGTGGGGGAACGTATATTTTTTATGTTCAGTTCGGCCAATCGAGATGAAAGTGTATTTAAAAGCCCGGATAATTTTAATCTAGATCGTGATGTCAGTCCTTCGGTTACTTTTGGTGCGGGACCACATTATTGTGCCGGTGCATGGGTATCTCGTGCCTTAATAGCTGAAGTCGCCCTACCAAAGCTTTTTTCAAGGTTAAAAAACTTAAGGCTATCAAATGGTAACGACGTGGTTTTTGATGGATGGGCGTTCCGAGGTCCAATCTCACTTGAATGTGAGTGGTGCACATAATCACTTAATATCAACGAAAACCTAATATCTGTTGTTTTTGACTAAGTATTTAAAGTATAATTACAGTGTAGTAAAGATGTTTGGGATTTTTTTTAGCTAGCATTGGATGAATTTAACCCCGGTATGGGGTTTTTTATTATCTACATCTTGGGGTTGAAGTGAAAATTTGGGACTAATGTCCCTTTTTTTTATTAATTAAAACAAAGATTTAATTATATTAATTAATATGTATTATGAAGAATTAAATAAATTAGTAGAACCAGTAATGAAAAATTTGGGTTATGAATTGTCTGATCTAGAGGTTAAACAAGACGGGCGTAATAGATTGGTTCGTTTATTTATAGATAAGCCGGAAGGCATTACTTTGGATGATTGTGAATCCGTAAGTCAGCAAATAAGCTTAATCTTAGATGTTGAGGATCTTATATCTGAAGATTATACCTTAGAAGTATCATCTCCTGGCTTGAATCGTAAGTTAACAAAGATCGAACATTATCTTAGGTTTTTAGGGTCTGAGGTTAAAATTAAACTGCATCCATCAATTGAAGGAAGAAAAAACTATAGAGGTAAGCTGTTGGTCGCTGATGAAGATGAAATAGAGATAGAGGTTGACGGACAAATGCATAGGATTGCTACAGATACTATTGATAACACCAGATTGGTACCAACCATATGATTGAAATAAAGATTTTTTTTGGAGAGATAAGCAAAAATGAGTAAAGAAATATTAGCTGTTGTCGAAGCGGTTTCCAACGAGAAAGGTATTGAAGAAGACATTATATTCGGGGCTATCGAAGCCGCATTAGCTACCGCAGCCGCAAAAAAACATGAAGAAGATATTGATGCCAGAGTTTCTATAGATCGAAATACTGGTGAACATGAGACATTTCGACGTTGGTTGGTCTTTGAAGATGAATCCACTGAATTAGAATTTCCAGATCATGAGTTAAGGATGATTGATGCTGTAGATATAGACAAAACAGCCGAGCCAGGTGGATATGTCGAAATACCAATGGATTCAGTAGAATTTGGTCGCATCTCAGCGCAAATGGCCAAGCAAGTTATTGTCCAAAAAGTTCGAGAAGCTGAGCGAAATCAAGTTGTTGAAGAGTACCAAGAACGTCAAGGAGAACTTTTATCTGGACTGGTAAAAAGGGTAGATCGAAATGGTGTTTATATAGATTTAGGCGGCAATGCTGAGGGATTTATTCCAAGAGATGAGATGATGCCAAGAGAAGCAGTCAGAATGCATGACCGAGTTAAAGCTTTGCTTGTAGAAGTTAAACCTGAGCCACGAGGCCCGCAGTTATTCATGACCCGAACATCACCAAAATTCTTGATTGAGCTTTTCAAGATTGAAGTACCCGAAGTTGGACAAGGGTTAATTGAAATTCTGGGTGCCGCTAGAGATCCTGGTTTAAGAGCAAAAATTTCCGTTAAAAGCAATGAACCGCGTATTGATCCAGTTGGTGCATGTGTTGGTATTCGTGGTTCAAGAGTGCAGTCGGTTTCAAATGAGTTAGCTGGTGAGCGAGTAGATATTATTTTGTGGAACGAGAATCCTGCGCAATATGTTATTAATTCAATGTCTCCAGCTGAAGTTATTTCTATTGTTGTGGATGAAGATGCGCATAGTATGGATGTAGCTGTCGACGAAGAAAAATTATCTCAAGCCATAGGACGTGGCGGTCAAAATATTAGATTAGCCAGTGAATTGACCGGGTGGGAGCTGAATGTAATGACTGAAGTTGATGCAGATAAGAAGAGTGAGCAAGAAACTCGTGGCTTAATCGATTTATTCACAAGTCAACTGGATGTTGATGAGGAAGTTGCACTAATTCTCGTTCAAGAAGGTTTTGCTTCAGTTGAAGAGGTCGCATATGTACCTGCTTCAGAGCTAACTCAAATTGAAGAATTTGATGCAGATATAGTTGATGAATTAAGAAATAGAGCACGTGATGTCCTATTAACTCAGGCAATTGTAGCTGAAGAACAAATAGAAAATGCAGAACCTGCTGAAGATTTATTAAATCTTAAAGGGATGAATAAAAGTTTGGCATCCAAGCTAGCAAGTAAAGGTGTTACTACAAGAGAGGATTTAGCTGAACTGGCTTCAGATGACTTGCTTGAAATTGAAAAAATGAATCAAGAGGATGCAGATTCATTAATAATGAATGCTCGTGCCCACTGGTTTGAAGAAGAAAAAAATGAATAATGAGGTTAATGGATGGCTAATGTAACTGTTGCTCAATTTGCAAGTGTATTAAAAGTACCTGTTGATAAGCTTTTATCTCAACTAGAAGAAGCTGGGATTAAGGTGGATGGAAGCGACGATATTATAAGTGATGATGCAAAATTAGAGCTGTTAACGTTTTTACGCCGCAGTCATGGGATTAATGATGGCAGTGAAGAAAGAGTTACACCAACAAAGATTACCCTTAAAAGAAAATCTCAAATTGAATTAAAGTTAGCGAGTTCCCAAGGAAGATCCAGAACAGTTAATGTCGAAGTCAGAAAAAAAAGAACTTATGTTAAAAAAGATGTATTGGAAGATCAGGTTGAACAAGAAAGGAAAGATTTAGAACTAAAGAAAAAACAAGAACAGGAGAAAATTGAAGCTGAGTTATTAGAAAAGAAAAAACAAGAACAAGATAAAGTGGATGCAGAGCGTATAGCGAAGGAATTAAAGAATAAACCTAAAGAATCATCAACAGAATCGACTAGCAAGCTTAAATTCAAAGAACAAAAAGAGAACAAGAAAGAGAAGTCTTACCCAAATGAGGAAAAAGATCGACGCAAGAAAGAAAGAAAAAAGAAGAAACAAGATATATCAGAAACTCGTTATGGGAGAGCGGAACTTCATGTAGCTGGTGATAAGAGTGGAAGGCGAAAGAAAAAACCTATTACCAGAAGACGAGCGGTTTCCATAGAAGGGGAAAGCCAACATGGATTCGAAAAACCAACTGCACCTGTTGTAAGAGAAATTATGATTCCCGATAGTATAAAGGTCTCGGATCTCGCCCAAAGAATAGCTGTCAAAGGAAATGAAGTTGTAAAGATTTTATTTAATATGGGCACTATGGTTACGATCAATGAAGTTATTGACCAAGATACGGCAATTTTAGTGGTTGAAGAATTAGGGCATATCGCTAAAGCTGAAGAAGGAAATTTAGAAGAAAATGTACTAAAAATGGAAGACGAGAAAGGTGAAAAATCCCCTCGAGCGCCTGTGGTTACAATAATGGGTCATGTTGATCATGGCAAAACATCCTTGCTGGATTATATTAAGAAATCAAAAGTAGTTGACGGTGAAGCTGGAGGAATTACACAGCATATAGGTGCGTATAATGTTGAAACCGAAAAAGGAAATATAACTTTTCTGGATACTCCAGGCCATGCTGCTTTTACTGCTATGCGCGCCAGAGGCGCACAAGTGACAGATATAGTTATTCTTGTTGTTGCAGCAGATGACGGCGTGAAACCGCAAACTATTGAAGCAATAGAGCATACGAATGCAGCAAAAGTACCTATGATTGTAGCCATTAACAAAATTGATAAAGAGGATATTGACATTGAAAGGGTTAAGACAGAGTTATCCAATCATAAAGTGATTTCTGAGGAATGGGGTGGAGAGCATCTTTTTGCTTCTGTTTCAGCACAAAATGGTGATGGAATTAATGATCTTCTTGAGAAAATTTTGTTACAAGCTGAGGTGATGGACTTAAAAGCTACTAAAGAAGGTCCAGCTAGGGGTGTTGTAATAGAGTCAAGCTTGGACAAAGGTAGAGGTGTGATGGCTACATTATTGGTCCAGTCAGGAACATTATCAAAAGGAGATATTGTTTTAGCTGGCAATGAATTTGGAAAAATTAGAAGTATGCTAAATGAAACGCAACAACAAATATCATCAGCAGGCCCCTCAACTCCTTTGATTGCTTTAGGTTTACCTAAAATACCAATATCAGGTGAAAATTTTTATGTAGTCAAAAATGAGAGACAAGCTCGAGAGTTGGCCGAGAATAGGAAAACAAAGTCTCGTGAGTTAAAGATTGATCACCAGCAAAACGCTAATATAGATGATATTTTTTCACAAATACAAGATATAAACAGGAAATTAATTTCCATTTTAATTAAATCTGATGTACATGGCAGTTCAGAAGCACTATCTGATGCCATCAGAAACCTTAAGAGTGATGAGGTAAGCGTCAAAGTGATAGGTTCAGGCGTTGGGGGAATAACTGAATCAGATGTAGTCTTAGCTGCAGCTTCAAATGCCATGATTATAGGCTTTAATGTGCGTGCAGATTCCACAGCTAGGAGTGTGATTAAAGATTCTGAAGTGGACGTTAGGTATTACAGTATTATTTATGAAGCCATAGATGATGTTAAAGCAGCTATCAATGGTATGCTTTCACCTGAAGTAAGAGAAAATATAATTGGGTTAGCTGAAGTTAAAGAAGTCTTTAAATCTCCGAAACTCGGGAATATTGCTGGTAGCATTGTGACAGAAGGATATGTAAAACGTACTAATCCAATTCGTGTCTTACGAGATAATGTTGTCATCTATGAAGGTGAACTAGAGTCACTGAGGAGGTTTAAGGATGATGCTAAAGAGGTGCAATCAGGAACAGAATGTGGAATTGGCGTAAAGAATTATAATGATGTGAAAATTGGCGATCAGATTGAATGTTACGAAAGAATAGAAATAGCAAGAACCATTGACTAAGTCCAAATCAAATAAAAACAACTTTAAGTAATGAAAAGAGAGTTTTCTAGAAGTCAGCGCATGGGTTCATTGATACTAAGGACGCTAAATGAGTTGCTCCATTTTGAACTAAATGACCCGTCACTAAGAGGCATTAATTTAACATCGATTGATTTGAGCCGTGATTTGAGTATAGCGAAGATATATTTCAGTTCAATTCAATTCGATAAGGATACCCATATTCAGCAAGAAGGATTGAATAGAGCTAATGGATTCTTGCGAAAAAAGTTAGCTACATCAATAAAAGTTAGGCATGTTCCAGAATTGCGATTTTTTCATGATGATTCTGTCAACAGAGCAATTGAAATTACGCAAATGATTGATAACGCAAATAACAAGAGAAGAAGTAAATAAAGGCAGTCTTACACGGGTTGAATTTACTTTTCAGATAGAATCATACTATGAATTCAATTAATGGGATTATTCTTCTCAACAAACCGTATGGAATATCATCCAACCAAGCTTTACAGAAAGTAAAACATTTAATAGGCGAGAAAAAAGCAGGGCATACGGGAAGCCTTGACCCATTGGCAACTGGAATGTTGCCATTATGTTTTGGAGAAGCAACAAAGGTCTGTCAATTTCTATTGAATGCTAAAAAGAAATATCGAGTTGTTGCACAATTTGGGAGCTCTACGTCAACAGGTGATAAAGAGGGAGAAATTATTAAGACATCTGAAGCTTATTCTTTGGGTAAGCAAGAATGGGGGAAAATTCTAAAACAATTTGAAGGAAAAATAGAGCAAATACCTCCAATGTATTCAGCGTTAAAAAAAAATGGCGTGAGATTATATAAATTTGCAAGAGAAGGTAGAGTAGTAGAACGTGATGGACGCTTAATTGAGATTTTTTCGATAATCTTGAATAAAGTTACTCAAGATTCGATAGATATTACAGTTGATTGTTCAAAAGGCACATACATAAGGGTTTTGGTTGAAGATATAGCTAGAGCAGCTGGCATGGAAGGCCATACTGCTTATCTTCATAGATTAGAGATTGGGGAGCTCAAAGAAAATAGGATGATTAGTTTTGATGAGCTTGAAGACATATATCAATCTGATAGAAGGTCTTTTTTAAAATATATACTGCCAGTTGATTCGGTCTTAATGGATTTTCCGGAGATTAATTTAACTTTGGATCAAGTAAAAAAATTTATTAAAGGACAGTCATTGGAAGTTAATGAATCTATTCGAACATTATATAGAGTCTATAATTCTGAAAAAGAATTTATTGGTATTGGCGAAATTCATGAAGGTAAATTACTTGCACCACGAAGAATATTTCATTTGACATAATAATAACGGTATTTTTTTAAATTTTTTATTAACTTTATTATATAAAAGCTGTTACTTATGTCGGCTAAACGTTAGAATAGCGCGTCTTAAATAAGATAAAAGAATAATAAACGAAAATATTATTGGGGTCATTGGATAATGTCACTATCAAGTGAAGATAAGAGTAAAATTATAAAGGAATTTTCAAGAGGCGGAGCGGATACAGGCTCGCCTGAAGTTCAGGTAGCCATTTTAACTAAACGTATTGTTGAGTTAACCGATCATTTTGAACAACACAAAAAAGACCATCACTCAAGACAAGGTTTGTTGAAAATGGTAAACAAAAGAAGAAAGCTGCTAGATTATTTAAAACTAAATGATCAAGCACGATATACTTCGCTAATAAAGCAATTAGGACTTCGACGTTAGTCTTGTATTGTGTATTCCAGAATTTCTAAACAATAAGTGAAATATAACAAATGAAATCTATTAAAAAGGTATTCCAGTATGGCGACCATGAAGTAACAATTGAAACTGGTGAAATTGCTCGTCAAACAGACAGTGCTGTAATCGTATCAATAGGAGGGACTTCTGTATTGGTCACCGCAGTTGGAAAGAAACAAAGTGACCCTAACAGAGATTTTTTCCCACTAACCGTTAATTATCAAGAAAAGACATATGCAGCAGGAAAAATACCTGGAGGTTTTTTTAAACGTGAAGGCAGACCTTCAGAAAAAGAGACATTAGTATCAAGGTTGATTGATCGACCAATAAGACCGCTTTTTCCGAAAGGTTTCACGAATGAAGTGCAAGTCATTGCAACTGTCATGTCTTTAGATCCGAATATTGATCCTGATATTCCATCGTTAATAGGTGCTTCCGCCTCTTTATCTCTATCTGGCATGCCTTTTTCTGGACCGATTGGCGGCGCCCGTGTCGGTTACATTAACAATGAGTATGTTCTAAATCCTGATAAATCTAAATTAACTGAATCTGAATTAGATCTTGTCGTTGCCGGTACAAATGATGCCGTCTTGATGGTTGAGTCAGAAGCAAAGATTTTGTCTGAAGATGTAATGCTTGCTGCAGTTATGTTCGGTCACGATCAAATGCAATTGTCTATTCAAGCTATAAATGAATTAGTCGCAGAAGTTAATAATCCAAGATGGGAATGGATGGCCCAAGAAAGAGATAGCGAACTAGAGGAAATTGTTTCTAGTGCAAGTAGTGAGGGAATCAATTCTGCGTACATGATAAAAGATAAAATGGATAGACAGCTTTCTGTCTCTCAATGCAAAGAAAAAGTATTGAGTAATGTTGTAGAAAAATATAATGATAAATGGACAGAGGATGAAATTAAAAATAGCTTATCAAATATAGAAAAGAGTATTGTTAGAAATAGAGTTATTCAAGGTGAACCAAGAATTGATGGGCGTGATTCTGTTACAGTTAGACCAATTAATGTAAGAGTTGGCTTGATGCCGAGAACTCATGGCTCAGCTTTATTTACGCGCGGTGAAACACAAGCAATCGTTGTAACTACACTTGGTACCGATAGAGATGCACAACTAATCGATGCCGTCGAAGGCGAATACAAAGAATCATTTATGCTGCATTATAATTTTCCACCTTATTGTGTCGGTGAAACAGGTTTTATTGGATCACCAAAGAGACGTGAAATAGGCCATGGAAAACTAGCAAAAAGAGGCATTCAAGCAGTAATGCCAACTCAAGAAGAGTTCCCTTACGTTATTCGTGTTGTTTCGGAAATAACTGAATCAAATGGATCCAGTTCCATGGCATCAGTTTGTGGTACAAGTTTGTCGTTAATGGATGCTGGCGTGCCAATTAAAGCTCCTGTTGCAGGTGTTGCTATGGGTCTAGTAAAAGAAAGTGAGGAATATAAAGTTCTTACAGATATTCTTGGTGATGAAGACCATCTTGGTGATATGGATTTTAAAGTTGCCGGAACAAAAGAGGGCATTACTGCACTACAAATGGATATAAAAATCCAAGGAATTACAAAAGAAATTATGGAAATTGCTTTAAATCAAGCTAAGGATGCAAGGTTACATATTCTAGATGAAATGAATAAAGTTATAGAGTCCCCAAGAAGTGAAATGTCTGAATGGGCGCCTACAATCAGAACTTTCAAAATTGATCCTGAAAAAATAAGAGATGTGATTGGAAAAGGTGGTGCAGTTATTAGATCGATCACAGAAGAAACTGGAGCATCAATTGATATTGATCAAGATGGAACTGTTAAGGTAGCATCTGTCGACGGATGTTCAGGGCGAGAAGCTGTGGAAAGAATAGAATTGATAACTGCCGATGTTGAAGTTGGAAAAATATATAATGGAAAAGTAGCTCGATTAATGGATTTTGGTGCATTTGTAACGATTCTTCCGGGGAAAGATGGGTTAGTCCACATCTCGCAGATTTCTAATGAAAGAGTAGAGAAAGTTAGTGATAAACTAACAGAGGGTGATGAGGTTAAAGTAAAGGTATTAGAAGTCGATCGACAAGGAAGGGTTAGGCTTAGCATGAAAGAAGTGGATAGCGAATAAATTAAGACAAATTGACTCTATTTATAATTTGTTTTTATACGCTCTATATCTATTAGCTTCTGAATATCCCAGTTCTCAAAAGACCATTGCCAAATATTTTGAATAGTTTCATATTTTAGTTTTTTTGGCGGTTGTTGATTTAAAGCGTATAAACCAAAAAACAAATTTACCGTATTTGCCTTGAGGTTTAATTCTTTTGCACCAGATTGCTTGCTTAATTTTCTATTGTATTTATTTACTGCGATTGGAATGTGACTGTATTCTGGTGATTCGAAGCCAAGTAAGTTTTGCAAATATAATTGGCAAAAGGTTGGACGAATCAAGTCGAAACCTCTCACAACATTATTAATTCGTTTGTCATTATCATCAATTACTGTAGCAAGATGATATGAAATTATGTTGTCACGTCTCCATACAATAAAATCACCTACATCTCTTTCTAAATCACAAGATTGATGACCTTGTATTCTATCTATAAATTCAATGAAAGTTTCAGTTAAGATAACTCTTAAAGAGTTATCTTGGTTTATAGCTTTACTACGACATAAACCATTGTATATTGGACCATTAAATCCTGTTTCATTTTCTGATAACTCTTTCCTTGAACAATTACAGTTATATGTATAATTTTTTTTATACAAATAATTTCTTATTTCATTGTACTGCTCTTTTGATTGAGACTGATACGAGGGAGTGCCATCCCATTCAAAACCATGGCTTTCTAAAGCTTCTAGGATCGATGAACTTGCATTTTTTGCTTCACGATAATGATCGGCATCATCTAGCCTTAAGAACCATTTTCCATTATTAGTTTTTGCATCAATGTAGCTTGCTATTGCAGTAAGAAGTGAGCCGAAATGCAATGGTCCAGTTGGTGATGGTGCAAACCTACCTCGATACTGATTTCTTTTCGAATAGATATCTATTTCGTCAACTTTTTTTGGGGTTTACCGATAACGATCATCACTATCCCTGAATTGTCGTTCGGCTTTTTCACGTCTTTCTTGAGCTTCAAGGGTTAACGTGGCAACAGGTCTGGCCTGTAATCGTTTTAAACCAATCTCCTCACCGGTTTCATCACAATAACCGTAATCCCCTTCATCAATTCGGATTAGTGCTGAGTTAATTTTCTTTAGTAGTTTTCTTTCTCTATCACGAGTTCTTAATTCAAGACCGAATTCGGATTCTTGTGTTGCACGATCATTAGGGTCTGGAAAATTTGAAGCTTCATCTTTCATATGGATAACTGTTCTGTCAACTTCCTCTATCAAATCATTTTTCCATTGGGTAAGTAGTGACTTAAAATAATTTAACTGAGGTTTACACATATAAGTTTCACCTCTTTTTGCCTTGTATGGTCCAATTTCATTTACTGGGCTTGAAAGTAGATCTCTCTTTTTAGATTTCTTAATTACTTTTTTCTTAGATTTCTTAATTACTTTTTTTTTGGTCATTTTTATCTCTTAGTGTTCCGTCTTGTTACTTAATATTTTTTTGAAAACCAGAGCATTATACTTATCTATTTCACACATGGAAGCATAAAAGTTTTTCTATAAATTCTTAATTATGATTTTCATTGATATTATGCTGTATTTTTAAGTATAGAATTTAAATGAATATTCGTTTTATTCACCTAAATACATTACAATTAATCATCGTCAAAAAGCCACGGATTTTAGCAATATAAATGAGATTAAGTAAGGTCAAACTCTCTGGTTTCAAGTCTTTCGTAGATCCAACTATTATAACATTCCCATCCAATCTTGTTGGTGTTGTTGGTCCAAATGGTTGCGGCAAATCAAATGTAATTGATGCCGTCAGATGGGTTATGGGCGAAAGCTCAGCGAGTCGTTTACGAGGGGATTCAATTACTGATGTAATATTTAAAGGTTCAAGCTCCAGAAAACCAATTGGCGCAGCTTCTGTTGAGCTGCTTTTCGATAATTCCGCTTCTACAATTAAAGGCGAATATTCAAAATACAATGAGATTTCCATTAGAAGAGTGGTGTCTAGAGATGGTATTTCCAATTATTACTTGAATGGAGTTCGATGTAGGCGTAAAGATATTACCAGTATCTTTCTAGGAACAGGATTGGGACCAAGAAGTTACTCAATAATTGAGCAAGGGATGATATCACGTGTGATCGAATCTAAACCCGAAGAAATGAGAGTTTTTATTGAAGAAGCTGCCGGAATCTCTAAATACAAAGAAAGAAGAAAAGAAACTTCTAACAGAATCGGAAGAACCAAAGAAAACTTAGACCGTCTGTTAGATGTAATTGAAGAAGTTGAAAAACAAATAAAACATCTTAATAGGCAGGCAAAGACAGCTGAAAGATATAAAAAGATGCGTCAAAACGAAAGAAGAACATCGGCCGATATTTTGGCTATACGTATTCGTGATTTGAATGAGAATGCCGAAAAAATTGAAAAGATATTTTCAGAGAAAAAGTTAAAACTTGACTCCAAACTCGCTGATCAACGTAAGATTGAAGCAGAAATAGAGAACTATCGTGTTGAGCAATCTGAAAAAAATGATACTTTTAATTCAATCCAAGCAAACTACTATAAAATTGGATCAGAAATTAGCAGACTTGAACAATCTATCGAATATTCTTTAGAGATAGAATCACGTCAAAAGAAAGATTTAAAGCAAGCTATTGAGAATGAAAAAGAAGTTGAGAACCATATATCATTGGATAAAGAGCAAATCACCGATCTAGAAAATTCATTGGATGAAATAACTCTAAATTTTGAGCAAGCTAAAAACTCAGAATCTACATCAAAGTCATCTTTGCAAGAAGCCGATATAGCTATAAGTAATTGTCAAGAGAAATGGAATGAAACTATTAGTTTAAAGAATGAATTATTGAAAGATCAGTCTATTGCATTGACCAAAATAGAAAACCTTGAAGCAAGCCTGTCATCATTAAATACGAATCAAGCAAAACTTGACAAAGAATTATTTGGTATAAATCTCGAGGATATCGAAACAAGAATTACGCAAATAGAAAAGGAAAAATCAAAGAGTAAGGATATTAAAGATAATCTCGAGCAATCATTATCAAAAATAAGTGATGAAGTTATCAGGCTGAGAGAAGCTGAATCAGTTGTGTCAAAAGATTTTGAAGCTAAAATGCAGTCTCTTAGAGAAAGGGAATCTGAACAGATAAGATTGGCGGCTCTTCAGAGTATGTCATATGAAGACAAAGACGAAGAAACCAAAAAGTGGCTCAAAAGGAGTGGATTCTCCAAGAATAAAAGAATAGCTCAAGATATAAATGTTAGAAAAGGATGGGAGATTGCTACTGAAACGGTTCTCGGGGATTATTTAAGTGGATTACGTGTCGATAGTATTCATAGAGTTATTGAAGCAACTGCTAATTTTAAAAATGGCCGCATTACATTTGTTAACAACATTCAAACTGAACAAACAGAAATTAAAGAGAATTCATTGGCATCAAAAGTTAGGAATGCACCCGATGTGATTTTCTCAATGCTTAAAAATGTTTTAATAACTGAATCTCTAGACGAGGCCATAAATATTTCAGATAAACTGGGCCAGGGTAAATCAGTTATAACTAAACAGGGCGTGTGGCTCTGCAAAGATTGGGTAAGGGTATTTCGAGGAGATGGTATTACTGAAGAAGGAGTTATATTAAGAGAGAGAAGTATTACTAAATTAAAGCAACAAATCAAAGAATTAGCTTTCACGTGTAGTGAGAATGAAAAAGAATTGATTTCAATTAAAGAAAAATTAAAACAATCTGAGTTAAAGAAAGATCAGATACAAAGAGAATTACCAGAATCAGTTAACAAATACGCTAGCTTGAAAAGTGAATTGGATTCATTACGCTATCAATTAGAACAATCATGTAAACAAAAGGATGAGGGTTCTAGTGCTATTAAAAATATAGAATCCGATAAAGTAAATTTAAAAGATGATATTTTAAATTGCAAAGCAAGCATAGAAAATCTCACCAGAAAGATAAAAGAGATAGAATTGTCAAAATCTAGCCTCCAGAAACAAAAAGATAGATTGGCCAGTGAATTGGCTAGAGTTAAAGAGCAATATGAAGTTGATAGAGAATTTTTTCAAGATATGCAAATTCAATATGAAAGTAAAAAAACAAGCAAGGAGTCTGCTTCCCAGAATTTAGATAGAATGATTTCACAACAAGTGCATTTCGAAACAAGAAAAAATGAAATAATGGAGCAAATAGAGCTCAATAAACAACCATTAATTGATAATAGAAATCTTTTGGAAGAGCAGTTAGGAGTAAAAGTTTCGGTTGAGAACGAATTAAACGAAGCAAGGAAGTTTGTTGAAAAGGTAGAAAGTAAATTAAATATAGCTGATCAATCACGTCTTGAAGTTGAAAGACAAGTTAATGAATCCAGAAATTTATTAAATGACTCAAAAGAAGAGTTACAGGCAATTCAAGTTAGAACTGAAGGAGTGATGGAGCAACTCAGTAAAACTGACTTTAATTTTGAAGAATTGATAAAAGAAACTTCTGAAGATATTACTTTAGAAGAGTTAAATCAAAAGTTAGAGAAAGTTACAGTTAAAATTAATCGTCTTGGACCAATTAATTTGGCAGCAATAGATGAATTAGAGATGAATACGGAGAGGAAAGAATACTTAGATTCGCAGCTAGGAGATTTGAACAACGCTCTGTCAACACTGGAGGGTGCTATCCGCAAAATCGATCGAGAGACACGATCACGTTTTCGTGAAACTTTTAATAATGTGAATTCTGGTTTTGAGAAACTGTTCCCCAAGTTATTTGGTGGGGGTCAGGCCTATATGGAATTAATCGGTAACGACCTTTTATCTGCTGGCGTTTCGGTTATGGCAAGACCTCCGGGAAAAAGAAACAGTAGTATTAATCTGTTATCTGGAGGTGAAAAAGCTCTTACAGCAGTTGCTCTGGTTTTTGCAATATTTGAACTAAATCCATCGCCATTTTGTATGCTTGATGAGGTCGATGCACCGTTAGATGACACGAATGTAAATCGTTTCTGTGAGATTGTTGATGAAATGTCAAAAAAAGTTCAATTTATCTTTATTACCCATAACAAAATTACAATGGAGTTGGCCAAGCAATTATCTGGCGTAACAATGCAAGAACCTGGTGTGTCGCGACTGGTTTCAGTTGATATTGATGAGGCTGTGAAGATGGCAACCAATTAAACACTGAGAAGAGAAACTAAGATGGACGATATCAGATGGATACTATTGATTATTGGCTTTCTTTTCATCGCCGGTGTATATCTTTATGGCTCACGGGATAAATTCAAGAAAGATGAACTAACTAACGATGAAAATAGGATTGAGCCTTCGTTAATAAAAAATTCGAGTGCAGACAAATACCCAAAGAACTACAGTAAAGAGAAAGGCTCTTTTGAGGCCAAGCATAAAGATAAAGAAAATGAATTTATTGTAATTATTCGATTGGTTGCTATTGATAATTCTCTTTATGGTGGTGACGTAGTAATAGATATACTAGAGAAGCATGGGTTAAGAATTGATAAATCAGGTGTATTTAATTTTCATAAAAATGAAACAGAAGAGATAACTTTTAGCGCTGCTAGTTTAATAGAGCCTGGTGTCTTCGAGATTGATAAAATATCCAATCAAAAAATTCCTGGAATTAGTTTTTTTATGACATTGCCTTTGCCTGTTGATGAGATTGAAGCTTTTGATGAAATGTTTTCAGTCATCAAGAAAATATCCATTTCACTGAAAGGAGAATTACTTGATGAGAATGGCAGCTCTCTAAGTATTCAAAGAGAACGGTATATTCGTGAACAGGTGATTGAATATTTATTGCAGAATAACAGGATAAATTCTAGATAATATGGTTAGTGAGAAGGTAAAAGAAAAGATTAAAAATCTTAGAAATAGTTTGCATAATCACAATCATCTCTATTATGTAATGGATGCACCGGAAATCAGTGATGCTGAATATGATCAATTATTCAAAGAGCTACAAGTTCTCGAATCTAAATATCCACGGTTACTGAAAGAATTTTCACCCACACAAACGGTGGGTTCAACTCCATCTTCAATCTTTAGGACAGTTGAACATGATCTGCCTATGTTGTCCTTGGAAAATATCTTT
>CESR01057838.1_pt1 | contig 17663 bp, 17 predicted proteins | sample 356351 | NCBI WGS metagenome assembly CESR01 (sample SAMEA2622149, study PRJEB7988) | marine metagenome | isolation source: saline water (ENVO:00002010), including | reverse complement strand
CCATCACCAGCGACAATTTTGGCAATCGCTGCCTCTTTGGTGACATCCTCGCCCCGGTCCGCCATGGCGGCGCAGTGGTAGGTGTAGAGATGGGCTTGCTCAAGAGTTGCCAGCATATCAACCAATTTAAACTGCACCGCTTGAAAACTGCCGATGGTTTGGCCGAACTGCTCGCGTTCTTGAGCATATTCCAGGGCAGCAGTGTAGGCTGCTTTGGCGTTGCCGAGTGCAATTGCGGCGGTAATGACTCGATCCACTGTCAGCATCCGGTAGGCGCTTTTAAAATCGCTTTCTTCACCACCCAAACGGCAATCAAGGGGTAGTTTCATATCTTCGAAAAACAGCTCTGCAGTATCTGAGCAATGGGTGGTGAATTTTTCAATTTGGCGGCCGACACGAAAGCCGGGGGTTTTGGTGTCGACCAAAAATAACGCCATGCCCTGAGCGCCCGCCACGCCGTCTACTTTGGCAACCACGGTGATAAAATCGGCATAAACACTGTTTGAGGTGAATATTTTATTGCCATTGATGACCCAGCCGTCATTGGTGCGTTCGGCCCTGGTACGGATGGCTGCGGCATCGGAGCCCGCTTGGGGTTCGGTGATGGCAAAAGCACAAACCATGTCACCTTTCAGTGCTGGCACCAGGTATTTTTGTTTCTGTTCCTCGGTCCCATCCTCGAACAACATATGCGACGCGGCTGAGCCATGCATCGCGACCGTGGCGGCAAAGCCCATTGAGCCTCGTGCCAGTTCCTCGCAGAGTATGGTGTAATAAACATAGCGCTGATCCAATCCGGCACCGCCATATTCCTCGGGGTATTTGATGCCGAGATAGCCCAGTTCACCGAGTTCCTTGAACAGGTCACGGGCAAATTCGCCACTTTCATCCAACTCTTCGGCACGGGGGATCAGCCGTTCATCAACCCAGCGGGAAAGATGTTCTCTAAAAGTTTTTTGGTCGTTGTCAAAGGGATATTCCATTAGCCATTTTCCTTTTTTTCTTTAAGTGCGAGCACAATTTTCTCCGGTGTCACGGGAAGTTTGGTGAACCAAATACCGGTGGCATCATGAATCGCACTGACGATGGAAGGTGGAGTCGAAATGATCGAGCCTTCCGACGCTTCCTTAGCCCCAAAGGGCCCATGCGGATCATCGGTGATGATATCGTGCAATTCGAAATCCGGGTGTTCGGTCGAGAGCGGCATCATGTAATTAACCATGGTCGAGTTCATGGTGCGGCCTTCGCGCATTTTGAAATCCTCATAAAGTGCTTGGCCCAAGCCTTGGGAAGCAGCACCCTGGGTCTGGGCTTCGACATTCACCGGATGCAAGGGCCGGCCGCAATCATGGGCGATGAGAAAATCTTTGACCTTGACCATGCCGGTTTCAATGTCGACATCGACCGCCGACAATTGTGAGGTGAAACTGTAATTGACCCCCGGATTGCCATAACCTTTTTCAAAATCCATTTTTTCCAGACCGTATTCAGAAAAGCCTTTACCCATGATCACCGCGCCAGTTTCTGAATAACAGGCAATCTGAGTGAGTTTTTTGAAAGACATGGATTTATCCGGGTCACCATCGACAAAGACGGTCCGGTCGTTGAACAGGATTTTACCGGCATCAACCTCCCAGATGTTGGCAGCAGCCTCAGCCAGTTGGCGTTTAACCTCTTGAGCCGCTTTTTGCGCTGCTTGACCGGCTAAAATAGTCACCCGGCTGCCATAGCTGCCGTTATCGACCGGGGTCACCGCCGTATCGACCCGCTGGATAGTGACGTCTTCCATCGTCAGGCCGAGTTCTTCGGCGACCAGCTGGACCAACACCGTATCTGATCCCTGGCCGGCGTCACTGGCGCCGGTGAGGTAATTGACCGTGCCGTCTTCACACAGGCGGACAATGGCGGCACAGGATTGGTGGCCCCGCTGACGGGCGCCACCGAGATGAGATGTGCCCGAAATGCCAATACCTCGGACCACCGGACCGTCTTTTTTATTTTGATCTTTATCTTTCCAGGCAGAGGATGAGGATACAATCTCCAAACCTTCTTTGAGGCCGCAAGTGTCGACGGTAATACCGTTAATCGTTTCATGGGGTGCTTCGATGGCATTTTTCATGCGCACCTCGACCGGATCGATGCCCAATTCATCGGCCATTTTCTCCATCTGGATTTCAGCGGCAAAGCGGGTATGGGTGACGCCATGGCCGCGCATGGCAGCGCTCACCGGATGATTGGTAAAGACCCGGTAGGCATCATGTTTATAGTGATCCAGCTTGTAGGGCAGGGTCGTCATAATGCCGGTGAGGTACATCGTCAGCGGCCCGATCGCCGTAAAGGCGCCGCCATCGGCTATTACTTTGGTCTGCACTGCTGTGATAGAGCCGTCCTTTTTCATGCCCATTTTGCAATCGACAATCATGTTGTGACGGCGGCGGCAGGTCGTCAGCACCTCTTCCATGTTGTAAACGAATTTTACCGGCCGCTTGGTTTTCTTGGCCAGCATGACCGCGCAGAAATCGCCGGCGGTGGAATCGTTCTTGGTGCCGCCGAACCCGCCCCCGACATAGGGCTGGATAACGCGGACTTTGCTTAAAGGTAACTTGAAGCACGACGCCAGTTGACGATAAATGAAATAGGGGCTCTGTTTGGCGGCATAAATGGTGATGCCTGAAGAATCAATTTGTGCCACAGCAGCCGGTGGCTCCAAAAAGCCGGTCAGGGTGCGGCCGGTCTCGAAGCGATCTTCCCGCACAAAATCAGCCTCGGCGAAACCTTCCTCGACATCGCCGTAATCCATATGAAAGTCCCAGCTGATATTGTTGTCGACATAGTCGTGCACCTGTGGTGCGCCGTCCCGCATCGCTTCTTCGGCGTCAAAGATGCCGGGTAATTCTTCGTAGACAACATTAATGAGTGCGCAGGCTTCCTCGGCGGTTTCTTCATCTTCGGCAGCGACCGCTGCAACTGCTTCAGCAAAATAACGAACCTTTTCGTCAGCCAAAGGCGTTTCATCGCGGGTCGTCGGTCCCCAACCCCAGGACCAGCCGTTGAAATCCTCCGCCGTTACGACCGCTTTGACGCCCGGCATTTCAAGCGCTTTGCTGGCATCAATGCTGATAATTTTGGCGTGGGGGTAAGGGCTCCTCAGAATTTTCATCCATAGCTGACCCGTCAAATTGAAATCACCGGCATATTTGGCATCGCCATTGACCTTTTCGACCGCATCGACCCGGGGTAAACGTTTGCCGATCAAGTTCGGCCAATTATCACCAATTTTTGCAGGTTGATCACTCATGACTGGGTCCCCTTCATGCTCTCAGCGGCGGCTTCAACGGATTCGAATATTTTAGCATACCCCGTACAGCGGCAAAAATTACCAGCCAGCGCATCCTTAATCTCTTCGCGGCTTGGATCGGGATTGGCATCCAATAAATTCTTAGTAGAGAGGATCATGCCCGTTGTGCACGCGCCACATTGCATCCCGCTTTCATCAACAAAAGCCTGTTGAATTGGATGCAGGTTGTCACCGTCAACCATACCTTCTACGGTGAGGATTTCCATGCCATCAGCCTCGACTGCCAGGATCAGACAGGCATTAACCAGCTTGCCATCTAAGATCACATTACAGGAGCCGCATTCACCATGGCTGCAGCCTTCGCGGACGCCGTGAAACATTAAATCCTCGCGCAACATATGCAGGAGGGTCCGGTTTGGTGGGATTGAGATTTCTTCGGCCTGTCCATTAACAACGAAATTACAGGTTATTTTTTCCATGGGTTGTCTTCCTTATCCTGCCAACTGAGTGAGGACGCGTTTGACCAGTACTTCGACCATCATGTGGCGGTATTCACTGCCGGCCCGGAAACTGTTTTCGCGTGGTGACGCTTCGCCAGACGCAATCGCCGCAGCGGCCTCAATGTTTTCTGAGACCACATCCAAACCGCATAAAGCTTCTTCGGCATTAGGTGTGCGGATTGGTGTCGGCGCTGCAGCGCCCAAGCCAATACGGACATTATTGAATATTCTTTCAGAGATTTGTGCCCAGACGGCCACGCCAATCCAGGCCAGATCCATGCGGCCCCGGGGCGCCAATTTGAGATATACACTATCACTGTTGTCTATCGGTGGTGGTAATGTGATTTCCTTCACCAGTTCGTTCGGATTTAAAACGGTTTGACCGGGTCCGGAGAAAAAGTCTTCGATTTTGATGGTCCGCTCACCATTTCTGTTGGCACAGACAACTTCGGCTCCTAGTGCCAACAAAGGCGGTGCTGAATCGGCGGATGAAACAGCGTTGCAGATGTTACCGGTAATCGTTGCCCGGTTTTGAATTTGAATGGAGGCGATCTCGCGCGCCCCCTGGGCGAGGGCTGGGTAGTGCTCTTCAATTTCCGGGGATTTGGCGACATCGGCAACAGTTGTCAACGCACCAATACGCAACCCGGATGATTTGTCGAAGTTGATAAAATCGAGCTCGGTGATGCCTTTTAAGTCAATCACCGTTTCCGGCACATTGATTTTTCTTTGCTTGAGTTGATCCATCAGGTCGGTGCCGCCGGCAAAAACCCGGTAACGATTGGGCGTACTATTCTGCAAAAGCTCCAGCACGTCCTCGAAACGCTGCGGTTTCAAATACTCAAACCGCGGCATTCGCCGATAAAAAACAACCATAATTAACGCCTCCCAATGTCTAACTTTTAATCTTTATCTGCCGGTGGTTCTTCCAGCGCCCCATGACAAAATATCAGGGCAAAATGATTGCCGACTTCACTAATCATTTCCGGGCCATCATGGCTAAACCAATAGGGCGTCGAGCTGCGCATACCAATAACCGCGAAAGCGGCAATCGTCGAATTCAAGTCATTCTTACCAACGCCCGCTGCCTGCAGTTCTGCAATCGTTGAACGCATAATCTCGAAACCGCGGCGCCAGCTGGCTCATTTAAGACAAATAAAATAGTGAGTTAAACTATATTTGAACTAGTTAGCTGGGTCAGCCCCCTAATTCATTTTTTTGCCGGGCGCATTGGCGAAAAATACCTGTTTACCATTTAACCGATAGGTATTGATGGTAGCCTGCCCTTCGGCTGAAAGAACCCATTTGATAAAAATCTCAGCCTCCTGGCTTTTGACGTGTTTATGGAGGGCTGGGTTCACTTTGATGATGCCGTATTGATTTTGCAGCAAAGGATCGTTTTCAAATAAAATTTTGAGTGTGGTTTTATTATTGAAGTTTTCCCAAGTTGCCCGGTCGGTAAGTGTATAAGCTTCCATTGAAGAGGCAATATTAAGCGTTGCCCCCATGCCGGCACCAGATTCCTGGTACCAAATAGCTGATTTCGGCTTGGTATTGATTGCCGATTGCCAGATTGCAAGACTTTTTTTGTGGGTGCCGCTGTCGTCGCCTCGGGAGACAAAGACCGCCCGGCTTTGGGCGATTGCTTGATATGCTGCCGCGGCAGTCTTGGTTTTCTTGATTTTTGCCGGATCAACCTGAGGTCCAACAATAATAAAGTCATTATACATGACATTGAGGCGTTTAACTCCAAAACCATCCCGCACAAAGGCAAGTTCAGATTCTTTGTGGTGAACAAACAGTACATCCGCGTCACCCCGGCGGGCGATCCTCAAAGCCTGGCCGGTGCCAACGCCGACGACCCGGATTTGCATTTTGAATTTATTGCTGAATTTGGGCAGTAAATAATCAAACAAGCCAGAATTTACGGTTGAGGTGGTCGACGCCATGACGATAAAACGCTCAATGGACTGTTCTGCGGCAATCAAGGAAGAGGTATGGATGAGGCCGGCTAACACACTCCAAACAGCAATTAATCTGACAGCAATTCTCATTTTTTCAACACATCTCGATGTTTCAGTTCTGCCGGGGTTTTTAGTTCCTTACGGTTCCACCAAAGCAATTCGCCTTTCAAGAAAGCCTGGGCCAGATCATTTTTGGGTCTGTTGAAAAAATCTGCTGCTACGGCGTTTTCCAGCAAGCGGCCACGGTAAAGGAATAGTACATTATCGGCTAAACGCTTGGCCTGTCCCAGGTCATGAGTAGACATGATAATTTTGGTGCCGGATTGCTTAATGCTCGCAATCGTTTCTTCAATGGCGTGGGTGGCAGCCGGGTCAAGATTGGCGGTCGGTTCATCCAGGAACAGCACCTCAGGTTTTAGTGACCAAGCTCGGGCGATGGCGAGGCGTTGTTGTTCACCGGTCGAAAGTGCACGCGCAGGTGACCTGGCCAAGCGAGTGAGTCCGGTGATTTGCAGCATGTCATCAATGATACGATCTCGCTCTGCCTTGGGGGTGCCCCGTGACTTCAGCCCAAAATGAAGATTTGCCGCCACCGAACGTCGCAACATTACCGGCCGTTGAAATACCATAGCCTGATATATGCCGGCTTCGTTGCGTGACGGTCCCCGCCAGAGAATGCTGCCGCTGTTTGGCGTTATAAGGCCATGGCATATCCGAAGGAGCAGGCTTTTCCCGGCTCCGTTTGGTCCCAGTATAATGGTGCTCGAACCGGCGTTAAGAGTGAGGGTCATATCTTTAATTAGGCGCATACCGCCAACCTCAAAGTTAACGTCCTTGAGTTCAAGCGGCAGGATATCGGTGTTGTTTGCTTTATCCATGACGCTTCAACGCTGCCTCATTAATTAAATAGGCAGCCGCGTTTACGCCCAACGCTAAGCACAACAAAATAACACCAAGACCCAAAGCCAGCGCCAGATTACCTTTGCTGGTTTCGAGTGCGATTGTGGTCGTCATAACCCGGGTCACATGATCAATGTTACCGCCAACAATCATGACCGCGCCGACCTCGGCGCTGGCGCGGCCAAAGCCAGCCAGGATCGTTGTCACGAGGTTAAACCGATCATCCCACAATAGCGCGGTTACCGTTTCGCCAGGTCCGGCGCCTAAAGATTTGAACTGATCTTCATATTCATGCCACAGCTGTACCGTCGATTGCCGGGTCAACGCGGCAATAATCGGCATGATCAGTAGTGTTTGGGCAATTATCATCGCGGTCGGCGTGAATAGCAGACCGAGTGTGCCGAGCGGTCCCGAACGCGACAGTATAAGGTAGACAATTAAGCCGACAACCACCGGCGGCAGTCCCATCAGTGCGTTTAAAATAACCACCAAGGTCTTACGCCCCGGAAAGCGGAAGACGGCCAGCGCTGCGCCCAAAGGCAGGCCGATTAGACTGGCGATAAATACCGCGACCAGACTAACTTGCAAAGACAGTCCGACAATCTCCGCCAAACTGCTTTCAAAGTTTAATATAAGCGCTAACGCCGCCGCGAATGCTTCGCTGAAATCAGACATATCTATGCGTTACCCGGGTGTTCAGTGGTTTTTGCTCCGAAAATTTAGGAGCCTTGTCGCCATACTATAGCAACACCATTTCCGTTATCTGATTTATGGCAAATATATTGCGTGGATACAAAATAATTTAAAGATTGGGTGGCGGCTTTTAGTTCATTCCAATCATACGTTTGAGTGTTGCGTCCTTATCCCAGAAATGATGCTTAAAAGCTGCCAGGACATGGATCAGGACAAGGGGGACAATAATCTTAGTCAAGACACCGTGGATATCTTCAAATTGCTCATGAAGTTGGTGATCAAAGCTAACTATATCCGGGAAAGTGAACAGGCCAAAGAACGGTACGTCGCTAAAACCTGCATCAGAGGAGATAAACCCAGAGACCGGTATAGCGACAATTATGATCAGTAGCGCCCAATGCCACAACCGCGATACAATATTCAGAAATGTCGCCGACGAGTTGGCCGCTTGCGGGAAGCCTTGCATGATCCGCCACGCCAAACGAACAAAGACCAAAATCAAAAGCAGCATACCGAGAGATTTGTGCAAATCCATCAATTCGCCTTTTTCGGGACCGCGCGGCATCTCTTCCAATATCTGTCCCATGATAAAGAGACCGATGATCAGCAGTGCCGTCACCCAATGAAACAGGATTGAAGAAAGTCCGAAAGTGTCCGTGGTGTCTTTAAGTTGCATGAAATACCCCTATTAAATTTTGATGACCCTTGTAAGTAACGCTGGTGAACAAAAATTCCGGCGTTGAAAAATTGGAGTGCCCAACGCCGGAACTCTTTACAGGCGAGTTAAATCTTATTTAGTTTTCTTGTCATCGTCATCATCATCGTCGTGATCGTCATGATGACGGCCGCGCCATTTCTGACCCCAGCCACGATGTTTACGCTGTAGCTCATCCTTGGTGATGGAACCGTCATTATTGCGATCCATGAAAGACATTATGCGATCCATTGGCTTGGCGATTTCTTCTTCGGTTACTACCGCATCACCATCACTGTCAAGACGTTGGAAATGATCAACCATGCGTTCGCGCATCAATCCGGTCCATAAGGTTTGAAATTCATTCAGGCTCAGCTTACCATCTTTATTGGCATCATTTTTGGCAAGTTCATTTTTGCGCACGCCGTCAATTTCGGTTTTGGTAATAGTGCCGTTCTTATCGACATCAAATTTGTCGAATACTTTGTCAGCCATACCGAAAGGACCACCCATGCCTTTGCCATGACCGCCGAAGCGGGCGTGTTGCATATAACTGGGTCCGCCATGATAACCTTTTTGAAAGCCTTCACGCGCCTTACTAGCACCAATTGCACCAATCAGAACAATCGCCGCAGCGGTGCTGGCTAAAATAATTTTTGTCCGTTTTTGCATAATATGCCTCTTTCGTTGAGAATGGAGAATGTTTGTTTACGAGAGGCATTAAACAACTTAAACGTCGCAGAAGTTTGTCATCTGAACAGTATTATTGTCGCAACTTGTCGCGGGGTTTTCACTTGCGACAATTTGATACATCTTTTTTGTCGAAAGGTCGGGATTAATTGGCATAGTAAGTATATGGAAAGCTCAAACCACATTCTTGTTGTTGATGATCATCGCGACATTCGGGATAGTCTCAGCAAATATCTGGCGCAGCACGAATATCGTACCTCGGTTGCTGCTGATGCCGTCGAGGCCCGGCAGGTGATTGATCAAAGGGCGATTGATCTGGTCGTGCTCGATATTATGATGCCGGGCGAAGATGGTCTTTCGCTGTGCCGCCATATCCGCCAGACAACCGAGCTGCCGGTGATTCTGTTAACCGCTATTGCCGAAGATACCGAACGGGTTATCGGCCTGGAGATGGGCGCGGATGACTATCTGACCAAGCCGTTCAATCCGCGTGAGCTATTAGCGCGTATAAAATCCGTGCTGCGGCGAACTCATAGCCTGCCACCCCGCTCCACTCCGACCGAAAGCGATAAAATTAAATTTGATAAATGGATTTTTGATGTTGCGCAGCGCGAAGTCATTGGTGAAGACAATGTCGCGATCCCCCTCAGCACGGCGGAATATCATCTGCTCAATGCTTTTCTCGATCACCCAAAAATGGTGCTGAGCCGTGATCAGTTGCTGGATATTACCAGTAGGCGCAGTGCCAAGGTTTTTGATCGGGCCATTGATAATCAGGTTAGCCGATTACGTAAAAAACTCGAAGACGACCCCAAAAGCCCGACCTTGATTAAGACGGTCTGGGGCGGCGGCTATATGCTGACCGTAGAGGTCGAGCGATGAAACGGTTTCTGCCGACAAGCCTCGCTGGACAGTTAATTGCAGTGCTTTTGCTGGCGCTGGTGGTGGCGCAGATTGCCAGCTTTCATATTTTGAGGGATGACCGCCGCCTAGCTTTTATTTTTGTTGCCCAGCAGGAAGTAATGTCGCGGACAGCCTCCGTTGTGCAGCTGCTGAATGAGACCGAACCAGCACTCCACGCAACCATTGTCAATGCGGCGTCAAGCCGCCGCCTGAAGTTTCAGCTGGCTGATAAAAGCGCTGTTAATGCGGATGATGAGCATGAAGGGATTAGTCATTTCATGCTAAAGCGGCTTGCCTGGGAATTACCGAAGGGCGTTGGCGAAGTGCGCATCGCTATTCGCGATGATGATGACGATAAAGACGACGACGATAATGAAGACGCCGATGACGATGCCGATGAAAACGATGGTCACAATCCCTTTTGGGTGCCAAGCGACGAGCGGCGATTCAGGGAGTTGGCACGTGACCGAAGAGATGATCGCCGATTTAACCGCCGGCACGATAGGCGAAACATACCGCACTTCGGTTCCGGCCGGCGCGGTTCCCGTATTGGTATGACAATTTCCGTGGCGACCAAAAGCGGATCAAATCCAACCTGGCTAAATGTTTATTCGATGATCCCGCCAACCTCGCCGGCAGTCGCCATTCCGTCGCTGATCACCATCGCCATCATGGCGGTACTGCTGGTGGTCATTGTGATCTTTATGGTCCGGCGCGCCACCCGCCCGGTTGCCAAACTGGCAGACAGTGCCGAGCGGTTTGGCCGCGGTGAAGAGGTAGGGCTATTGCCGGAAATGGGTCCGGAGGATATCCGCCAAGCCACCCGTGCCTTTAACCAGATGCAGGAGCGCTTGACCCGGTTTGTCAAGGACCGCACCCGTATGCTGGCGGCAATCACCCATGATCTCAGAACGCCAATTACCTCGCTGCGTATTCGGGCCGAGATGATTGAAGATGAGGAAGCGCGTGAGAAGATTCTGGAAACCCTGGCAGAGATGCAGAGTTTGACCGAAGCAGCCTTGGATTTTGCTCGCCAGGAAGCTTCCGATGAACCCACCCGGAGCATTGATCTGGTGGCTCTTGTTGACAGTCTGTGTGCTGATTTGGCTGACGTCGGACAAGCGGTTGAATTCAAAAATAATATGCCGGAACGTTTGCCCTATGCCTGCCACCCGTTGGCCCTGAAGCGCGCATTGCGCAATGTGATTGAAAATGCGGTGCGGTACGGTGAGCAGGCCGAAGTTGATATTTCCTTCACCGATCAGGAAGTCTGCATCAATGTCAGTGATAAGGGCCCCGGTATCCCCGAAGATGAGCGTGAGCAAATCTTCGAGCCGTTTTTCCGCTTGGAAGAATCGCGCAGCCGGGAGACCGGCGGCATTGGCCTCGGTCTTGCCATCGCCCGCACCATCATCCGTTCCCATGGCGGCGATATAACGATTTCAGATGGTGACCAGGGAGGCGCCCGGTTTAGCCTCTGCCTGCCACAGCAGAATTAGTCGGCCCAAATTTTGCGTTGATCGAAGCGAATTTTGTGGTTAGCTGGGAAATGACAGAGCAGACGGCAATAGCCATTCGAATTGGTGGGGAATAGTGGCAAACACGGTGGCAGATACGGCGGGGCGGGAATTTCAGGTAATGGTCAAGCCGATCGGCGCGATCTGCAATCTTGACTGTGGCTATTGCTACTATCTGGAAAAAGAAGAACTTTACCCGGAATCGAAATCCTACCGCATGGCCGATGAATTGCTGGAACTCTATATCCAACAGCATATCGAGGCCTGCCCGGAGGAAAATATTTTATTTTCCTGGCATGGCGGTGAGCCAACCCTTTTGGGCATTGATTATTTTCAGAAAATTCTTGAGATCCAGAAAAAACACCGGCCTTTCGGCCGTAAAATTCTCAATGGGATTCAGACCAATGGCACACTGATTGACGAGGATTGGTGCCGCTTCCTCGCTGCCGAGCGTTTCCATGTCGGGCTCAGTATTGATGGCCCCAGCGATGTGCACAATCACTACCGGGTAACCAAAAAGGCTGAAGCGACCCACAAACAAGTCATGCACGCTTACCGTCTATTTAAGAAATTTCGCATTCATTGCGATTTGCTCTGTGTCATCAATGAACGAAATGTCCGCCAGCCGGCGACGGTCTACCGTTTCTTTAAGGAACTCGGCGCCGTCTATCTACAATTTCTGCCGCTGGTTAACCGGCGCGGCGAAAATGACGTCCAGGACGAATCCGTGCCGCCGAAGCTTTATGGCGAATTTCTCAGCGCGATTTTTGACGAGTGGGTGCATCACGATATCGGCAAGATCACGATACAGAATTTCGAGGAGGCGCTCAGGCCTTATATTGGGCTTGAACATTCACTATGCATGTTGCGGGAGACCTGCGGTCAGGTCGTGGTTGTCGAACATAGCGGAGATTTTTACTCCTGTGATCATTTCGTTAATCCGGACAACCGGCTCGGTAATATCCTGGAAACGCCATTGGGTGAGATGATCAACAGCCGGGAGTTGGAAAAATTCGGCAATGATAAACGAGATGCTTTACCCCAATATTGCCGGGAATGCGATGTCCTCAGCTCCTGCAACGGCGGTTGTCCCAAAGACCGGTTTATCGGGACGCCCGACGGCGAAGAAGGGCTGAATTATCTCTGCGCTGGTTACCGGCATTTCTATCTCCATGCCCGGCCCTATCTTGAGAAAATTGCGGAACTTAGAAAGGCCAGGCAACCGGCGGCGAAAGTTATGGAAAGCTTGCGGGCCAGCGAGAACAAGCCTGTACCGCAGGTCGGCCGCAATGACCCCTGCCCCTGCGGCAGCGGCAAGAAGTATAAAAAATGCTGTGGTGCCGGATAGCTCCCGGAAAAAGCGCTTACTTTTTAGACGGTACTTTAATAGTAAAAAGCTGCGGCTCGTCGCTTTGAGGAAATTTAACCAAAGCTTCAATGTCGAAAGGCGGGGACACATCACCGCCAATTGTGGCTTGTAGAATCGAGCCGTCTTTTGAGGGCTCGAGAAAGCGCAAAACTTCCGGCTCATCCTCTTTTTGCGGGACAATACGAATGAAGGCTTTAAAACGATCAGCGCGAATGGGCTGGGTGAAGGCATTGTAGAAAAACAGCCGCAGGCCGCATTTAGCGGAATAAACCCCTTCAAGATGATGCATTTTATCCGGCGCCATAAAAAAGCTGCCGCCTTGGCGCGGCGAATGATCCATATGGGCGCCTTTCATCTGCATCATCTGTTTTTCATGGTCATTGTGATGGGCCACGACTGAGCCTTTGTAGTGGGCGCCGCCAGGTTTTTTTTCTGCTTCATCGGTAATATGCAGTTTTGGCACGCAGGCTGCAGACATAGAAGGTTTTTTCATTTGGTGGTGAGAGCCGTGCCGCATCGGTTTCTCGGCGGCGGACAAATCAAGGCCGTAAATCATTGCTGGTCCGGCAATGAGTGCCAGTTGAATTGCAAACGCTAGGCGTATCATTATTGTTTCCCAGTTAAATTGTTTTTGCCTGAGTTAAATAGTCTATCACACGCTGGACTTGAAATCATGCCGCGTTGATGAGAGGCCGCTTTAAAGATTATTTCCTCATCAGTCTTTCGATACCTTATCTTATAGTGCAATGTAGATGAGAGTTCAGGAGACTTATTATGACAACATTTGTACTCATTCATGGTGCCTGGCATGGCGGTTGGGTTTGGCGGAAAGTTGATGCGCCGCTACGGGCCGCAGGTCACCGGGTGTTTACGCCGACTTTAACCGGGCTTGGCGAACGCGCCCATCTCGCCTCGCTTGATGTCGATCTCGATACGCATATTCAGGATATTGTCGGATTGCTGGAAGCCGAGGAATTAACTGATGTCCTGCTGGTCGGTCATAGCTATGCTGGCATAGTGATTACCGGGGTCGCCGATAAAGCCGCAGAGCGTCTGCGGGGGCTGGTCTATATTGACGCTTTTGTGCCGGATAGCGACTTTTCTCTGCAAGCCAATAACCCGAGCCGGTTTGAGATGTTCGCCAAGCTCGTCGACGACGAGGGCGATGACATCATGATACTGCCGGCTGATGCCAATATGTGGTCGGTGGAGGATGAGGACGATGTCGATTGGCTCAACCGGCGCATGACGCCGCAACCGATCAACACCTACCGGCAAAAACTCACCTATACGGTCCGCTTGGAGGATGTCGGCAATCTTACTTATATCTATGCGGCTGGTAATAAGCTTGGACAATTTGATAAATATGCCGGCATGTTAAGTGTTGATCCTGCCTAGCAGTATTACAGCGTCGATTGCGGCCATGAAGTGATGGTCGACAGGCCGGATAAACTGGTTGAGATACTATCTGAAGTTGCCAGGTTTTAATCAGCCGCTTCGTCACCGTAGAACTTTACGCCGAGCTTGATTGGCGCCAGGCCACGTTCAACCCGGCTTTGATTGGTGTCTCTGAGGCTATAGGCACAGCCGCAATATTCCTGCTGATAAAACTTTTCCTGTTTGGAAACGTCGATCATCCGGTTGGCGCCGCCTTTTTTGCGCCAATTAAACGTCCAATAGGTGAGATCGTCATAGCGTGAAGCCGCCCGCTCACCGCAGCCGTTTATTTGCTCGAGATTCTTCCACCGCGAGGTGCCGAGTGAAGATGCAAATACCTTGAAACCGTTTTCTGCGGCAAAAAGCGCTGAACGCTCGAACCGCATATCAAAGCAGAGCGTGCAGCGATAGCCGCGTTCGGGCTCATGTTCATAGCCCTCGACTCTATCAAACCAATCCTCTTTGTTGTAGTCGAGGTCGACAAAGGACACGCCCAGCTTATCGGCATAACGTTTATTCTCGTCTTTGCGAATCTCATATTCTTTGAGCGGGTGAATGTTCGGATTATAGAACAAGATCGTGTACTCAATATCAGAGCGCGTTAATTCCGCCATCACATCGCCGGCACAAGGCGCGCAGCATGAATGCAGTAAAATATTGGTCTCACCGTTCGGAGCGGTAAGTTTTGGCCGTTCCAGGGCCGGCACGCTATAGTTTTTATCTATTTTATTCATTTTTAGCGTCGCATTTTATTACAAATGTAAAAAGTGATCCAACCTTTATGAGTAATTCTGCAGCTATATACGTTTGATTTGAGGGATAAACAAGGCTTTGCCTAAAATTGCAGGCACCCTTTGTTTTCTAAAAAAAGTAAAAAACTAAAAAATAAAATACAATTTAACTATGTTTAACAATAAGTTATCAAAATTATATATTAATCAGTTAATTCTAATATACTGCTAAATTACGATGCTCATAAAGTTAATTAACTGAATTGCAATTAATACTTAAACATAGGCTTAAATATATCTGAATTTTTGATGTATTTTCAGTCTTTTATCCGCGCTGCCTTTGGTCTTGGCAATGTTTGGACTCCATTTGTAGTAATTCCTCTCAAAATATTTCCTGAAATACAGCGCTGAAGTAATTATCGTTCAAGCATGATGAAACTGATGAAAATATGCGCCTTTGTTATCACCGTTTTCGGCACCTTGCCGGTATTACTGGCCGCCGTCACCGTTTTTGTCACCAGTCCGGTTGCTGCCCAGGGTCTTGCCAATAACGGTGCACCCGTTGTCTGTGATGAACGCAACACCATCGTTTCTTCACTTTCCGATGACTATAAGGAATCCCGGAACTCAATCGGTCTCGCCAATAGTGGATCGGTCGTTGAAGTCTTTTCATCGGCTGACGGCTCTTGGTCCATGATCGTTACACGGCCCGACGGCATTTCCTGCCTCGTTGCCGCCGGTCGGAATTGGGAAAGCGTTACGCAGAAAATCAGTCAGAGAATTTAACTGAGAGAATTTAACAATTTGACGCGCTGAGACATTTTGCAAGGCTGATTTTTTGTTAGGTATCTGGTGAAAACCAATCCTTAAGAAGTTCCTCTCATTATATATCCGTTCGTTTGGGATACCCTCATAGGGAAGGCCACCATTGACGGAGGTCGTGGTAGGAAATGCAACGCCGTTAAATTACCCTGATTGAGCATCTTGACAAACGTTCATTCACCCCGCATACCCGCTGCCATCCTAATGATTAATCTGGATAACCAGTTAGCTGGTAAATGAGCTGGAAAGAAAAGTTTGTGTTAATGAGACGATTGCCCTTGGCAGCTTTAACTGTTGTTGCCGTGGTGCTGCCCTTGTGGATATTTGAATGGGGACCGTCCGATGCGGCGTTGCTTGACAACAACGCGACAAATGGCTTGACCCAGGCTGCCCTTGATTTGAGAGCAAGCGCGCCGATCGATATGCTGGATTTGGCACCGCTGCCGCAACCAGTTGTGCAAAATATCAAAGTCCGTAAAGGCGATACTTTGATGGATATTTTTGTCAAAGCGGGATTGACGAGGGGCAATGCCATTAAGGCCATTCAAGCTCTCAGCAAAATTTACAACCCTAAACGTCTCCGGCCGGGCCAGGATATCGAGTTTGTCTTTGAACCAGCGGCATTGTTGGAACCAGATGATGCAGATGCAGCGAAGGGTGAGCTCAAACAAATTACCGTGCACCCTGATCTCTTCCGGGAATATACGGTCTACCAGCTTGATGACGACAAATTCACCGCAAAATACATCAAGCAGGCCATTGAAACAAAATTGGCGCGGGCAAGTGGCAAAATTAGTTCTAGTCTTTACCTGTCGGCCGTCAATGCCGGAGTTCCGGTGCTGGTGCTGATGGAGCTTATCCGGATTTATTCCTGGGATGTTGATTTTCAGCGCAGCATTCGCGCCGGTGATCAGTTCGACGTCATGTATGAGCGCAAGATTACCGAAAAGGGAGAATTTGCCCGCTATGGCAATATTCTCTACGCCAATCTGAAACTGGGTAAAACGAATAATCCACTCTATCTTTTTACGGGCAAAAAGGGTTTCAGCGATTATTTCGACCCTAAAGGCCGATCTGCACGCAAGGCTCTCATGCGGACGCCGATCAATGGTGCCAGGCTTTCGTCCGGCTATGGCCGCCGCCGCCACCCGGTGCTGGGCTATAACAAAATGCACCGCGGCGTTGATTTCGCCGCGCCGCGCGGCACGCCGATTTTTGCCGCCGGTTCCGGTACCGTGGTCTATCGGGCACGCAACGGCGGCTACGGTAATTACGTTCGTATTCGCCACAATTCCGAATATTCAACCGCCTATGGTCACATGAAAAGTTTTCGCCGCTCTGTCCGGCGGGGCTCACGGGTGCGCCAGGGGCAAATTATTGGCTATGTCGGTTCGACCGGCCGCTCTACCGGGCCGCATCTGCATTACGAGATCCTGCACCGTGGCCGCCAAACCAATCCGATGCGGGTTAAAATGCCGTCTGGTAAACATCTCAAGGGTAAAGAATTGGCAAGATTCATGAACGTCAGAGCGGCGACGGAGATTAAGCTGGCAGATCTGCCCAAATCCAAAAAAGTTGCGCAGCGAACCAAGAAGCTCATCCTGGCGAAGTAAAAGGTTAATTACTCAACAGTTGAGTTATTAACTTTTAGGCGGCTTGTTCCTGGACGATTTCGCCGTTAATGACAAGACCTTTATCACCGGCGCTGACAGCTACCGTTTCGCCATCGTTGATTTTGCCTTCCAAAAGCAGACTGGCGAGGGTGTTCTCGAGGCTGCGCTGGATCACCCGTTTGAGCGGACGCGCGCCATAAACCTGATCATAGCTGGTATCGGCCAGCCAGGCGAGGGCAGCGGGATCAACCGCCAGGATAATTTTGCGGTCGGCCAAGCGTTCGCGCAAGCGCCCTAATTGAATATCAACAATAGCATCCATATGGTCGCGGAAAAGCCGGTGGAACAGCACAATCTCGTCGAGACGATTAAGAAACTCTGGCCGGAACGCGGCGCGGACAGCTTCCATGACAACATCTTTAAGTTCGGTTGAATCGTGGCCTTCCTCCTGGTTGGCTAATATTTCAGCGCCTAAATTCGAGGTTAAGATGATCAACGTGTTGCGGAAATCAACCGTGCGGCCTTGGCCATC
>CESR01095629.1_pt1 | contig 17708 bp, 17 predicted proteins | sample 356351 | NCBI WGS metagenome assembly CESR01 (sample SAMEA2622149, study PRJEB7988) | marine metagenome | isolation source: saline water (ENVO:00002010), including | reverse complement strand
GATACCGCAGCCCCGAAAACCCCGTTGGTCTGGCGTGAACAGCTGGCACTGCGTCTGCGCGAGGGCGCCTTGCTGGCCATGATCGCCCTGTGCCTGTACTTGTGCATGGCGCTGTTCACCTTTGATGCGACCGACCCGGGCTGGACGCGCAGCGGCAGTGTTGCCGATGTGCAGAATGCCGGCGGCCGCATGGGGGCATGGATCGCTGACGTCCTGCTGCTGACCCTGGGTTATCTGGCCTTTCTGTTCCCCCTGATCGTCGCGGTCAAGGTGTATCAGATGTTCCGCCGGCGCCATCAGCCGATGATCTGGAACGGCTGGCTGTTCTCCTGGCGCCTGATCGGCTTTGTCTTGACGCTGCTGGCAGGCACTGCGCTGGCAGCGCTGCATGGCACACCCGGCGCGCACTTCCCTGAGGGGGCGGGCGCAGGCGGCATTCTTGGCGAGCTGCTGAGCGGCCTGAGCCGGCCAGTGCTCAACCTGCAAGGCAGCACGCTACTGTTTCTGACTCTGTTTCTGTTCGGTCTCACGGTGTTCACCAACCTGTCGTGGCTCAAGGTCATGGACCTGACCGGCAAGCTGACGCTGGACCTGCTGGATTTACTCAAGCGCGGCTGGCACAGCTGGCGTGCGCGCCGCGCCGACGGTCGCGTAGACACGCCAGCGCCGCGTGAAAGCCGCGCCCCGGCTCCACGTAAGGAGCCGGCTTTCAGCGTTGAAGAACAGCGCCGCGCCGATGCCTCAAAAGCCCAGCGCCAGGAAGCTCTGGCTCGCCATGTTGCAGCGCGCGAAACCCGCACGCCACCGGAGATTGTGCCGCTGGATACCAAACCCGCCGAGGCCAGCGTGCGCAGCCAGAAAGAAAAGCAGTCAACACTGTTCAGCAACACCACTGACCCGGGCTCCTTGCCACCGATTGGCCTGCTGGATCCGCCGAGCAAGAAGACCAAGGGGTTTTCTGCCGAATCGCTGGAAGGCATGTCGCGCCTGCTGGAGATCAAGCTCAAGGACTTTGGTGTTGAAGCCGAGGTTGAGAAGGTACAGCCAGGCCCGGTGATCACCCGTTTTGAGATTCAACCGGCCCCAGGCGTCAAGGTCAGCAAGATTTCCAACCTGGCCAAGGATTTGGCACGTTCGCTGGCGGTGATCAGTGTGCGGGTGGTTGAGGTTATTCCGGGCAAGACCACCGTGGGTATCGAGATCCCCAATGAAGATCGCGAGATCGTGCGCTTGTCCGAGGTGCTGGAAACACGCGAATTCGATGAGGCCCAGTCTCCGGTAACCCTGGCGCTGGGGCATGACATCGGCGGCCATCCGGTAATGGCTGATCTGGCTAAAATGCCCCACCTGCTGGTGGCGGGTACCACCGGCTCGGGTAAATCGGTCGGCGTAAACGCCATGCTGCTGAGCATCCTGTTCAAGGCAACGCCTGCCGAGGTTCGGCTGATCATGGTCGACCCGAAAATGCTGGAGCTGTCGATCTACGAGGGTATTCCGCACCTGCTCGCGCCGGTTGTGACCGATATGAAGGAAGCCTCCAACGCGCTGCGCTGGTGTGTGGCCGAGATGGAGCGCCGCTATAAACTGATGGCCGCAATGGGTGTGCGTAACTTGGCGGGCTTCAACCGCAAGGTGAAAGACGCTGCCAAGGCCGGCACGCCGCTGACCGATCCGCTGTACCGCCGCGAAAGCATGGAAGACGAAGCACCGGAACTCGAATCGCTGCCGGTGATCGTAGTGGTAATCGACGAGTTTGCCGACATGATGATGATCGTCGGCAAGAAGGTCGAGGAACTGATTGCGCGTATCGCCCAGAAAGCGCGGGCCGCCGGCATCCACCTGATTCTGGCTACCCAGCGCCCGTCTGTGGACGTGATTACCGGTCTGATCAAGGCAAACATTCCAACCCGTATGGCCTTCCAGGTCTCCAGCAAGATCGACTCGCGCACCATCCTTGATCAGGGTGGGGCAGAGCAGCTGCTGGGCCATGGCGACATGCTCTACATGCCGCCGGGTACCAGCTTGCCGGTGCGGGTCCACGGTGCGTTTGTATCGGACGAGGAGGTACACCGTCTGGTGGATGAGTGGAAGCAGCGGGGCGAGCCGGATTACATCCAGGATATCCTCGATGGTGCTGACGACTCGGCCGGTGGTGGCAGCTTTGACGGCGGCAGCGGTGGCGGCGACGACAGCGAAGAAGACGCGCTGTACGACGAAGCCGTGCGCTTTGTCACCGAAAGCCGCCGCGCGTCCATTTCTGCGGTACAGCGCAAACTCAAGATTGGCTACAACCGGGCCGCGCGCATGATTGAGGCGATGGAAATGGCCGGAGTAGTTACCGCAATGAACACCAACGGCTCGCGCGAGGTGATTGCACCGCCGCCGGTCCGGGATTGAGGGGAGTAACCCTGTTATGTTGAATCGCATCACTGGTTGGCGCTGGGTTGCGCTGTGCGCTGCACTGCTGGCAGCACCGGCCATGGCTGAGGACGAAGCAGCGGCCGCCGAGCGCCTGAACGAGCTGCTGTCGGCCGCCAACACGCTGACCGGTAATTTCTCGCAGATGACGCTCAGCTCCAACGGCTCCAACCTGCAGGAAACCAGCGGTCAGGTGACCCTCCAGCGCCCGGGCAAGTTTCGCTGGCACACCGATCCGCCGCTGGAGCAGGTACTGATCTCCGATGGCGAGCAGGTCTGGCTGTATGACCCGGACCTGATGCAGGTAACCATTCAGACACTCGACCAGCGCCTGACACACACACCTGCGCTGCTGCTGTCTGGTGATGTCAGCACCCTGACCGACAACTTCAGCATCCGCTGGACCCAGGGCGGCAGCGTCGATGATTTTGTGCTGACGCCCAAGGCCAGCGACACCATGTTTGAAACCCTGCGCCTGTCCTTCCGTGACGGGCTGATCAACGACATGCAGCTAAACGACCCGATTGGCCAGCGCACCAACATCCTGTTCCAGAATGTCGTGCTGAATGAGCCAGTTGCTGCCGACACCTTCCAGTTCGAGGTGCCGGACGGGGTCGACGTGATCAGTGAATAACGGCGGTCTTTTCGCTGCGCCCGCACCGCGCGAGCCACTGGCCGCGCGCATGCGACCGCGCAATCTCGACGAGTACACAGGGCAATCGCACCTGCTGGGTGCCGGCCGCCCGCTGCGCACGGCGCTGGAGCAGGGGGCACTGCACTCGATGATCTTCTGGGGGCCGCCCGGTGTCGGCAAGACCACCCTGGCGCGCCTGATCGCGACCGTCACTGATGCCCACTTCGAAACCCTCTCTGCTGTCCTGGCCGGCGTGAAGGATATTCGCCAAGCGGTGGATATTGCTCGGCAGAACTACGCAGCCAACGGGCGCCGAACCATTCTGTTTGTCGATGAGGTGCACCGCTTCAACAAGGCGCAGCAGGATGCCTTTTTGCCCTACGTTGAAGACGGCACTCTGCTGTTTATTGGCGCCACCACCGAAAACCCGTCCTTTGAGCTGAACAACGCCTTGTTGTCCCGCGCCCGTGTCTACGTACTCAAGGGCCTGGACGAAGAAGCCTTGAGCGGGCTGCTGGACCGCGCCCTGGAAGACATGGAACGCGGCCTTGGCGCTTTGCAGTTGCAGCTCAGCCCGCAAGCGCGCCAGTTGCTGCTTGATGCCAGCGATGGTGATGCGCGGCGGTTACTGAACCTGGTGGAGATTGCCGCCGACCTGGTGGAGCAGGGCGGTGTCATCGAGGTGGAGTTGCTCGGTGAGCTGCTCAGTGACAATCGCCGACGCTTCGATAAGGGCGGTGAGGCCTTTTACGATCAAATATCAGCACTGCACAAGTCCGTGCGCGGCTCCAATCCGGACGCCGCGCTCTATTGGTTCGCACGCATGCTCGATGGCGGCTGCGATCCGTTGTACATCGCGCGTCGGGTAGTGCGCATGGCCAGCGAAGAAATCGGCAATGCCGATCCTAGAGCGCTGACGCTGGCGTTGAACGCCTGGGATGTGCAAGAGCGCCTGGGTAGCCCCGAAGGCGAGCTGGCAGTCGCCCAGGCCATCACCTATCTGGCCTGCGCTGCCAAGAGCAACGCCGTCTACAGCGCGTTCAATACCGCCATGCGCGATGTCGCCGGCCACGGCTCGCTGGAAGTACCCATGCACCTGCGCAACGCACCAACCAAGCTGATGAAGGAACTGGGCTATAACGAGGGTTATCGCTATGCCCACGACGAGCCCGAGGCCTACGCCGCCGGAGAAGATTACTTCCCCGAGGATCTTGAGCCTCGCCAGTACTACCAGCCAGTGCCGCGCGGCCTTGAGCTGAAGATCGCGCAAAAACTGCAGCACCTGCGCAGCCTGGACGCCGCCAGCAGCAGGCAACGGAGGCCCCATGATTAAACTCTGTCTGGCCGTCATGTTCGGCGGTGCGCTAGGCGCACTGGCCCGCTTTGGCGTGGCGCAGTGGTCGATGGCGCACTGGCCCAAGCTGTTTCCGCTGCCCACCTTGCTGGTGAATCTGCTCGGATGCCTGCTGATCGGTGTACTATACGGCCTTTGGCTGGAGCGCCCCGAGCTCTCGCCGGTGTTGCGGCAACTGCTGGTCACCGGCTTGCTGGGCGCCTTTACGACCTTTTCGACCTTTTCTCTGGATACGCTGCGGCTGCTGGAGAACGGCGAGGGCCTGCTGGCTCTGGGCTATGTCCTGCTCAGTGTCTGTATTGGCCTGCTTGCCACCTGGGCCGGGCTGTCGCTGACACGCTGACCAGCCGTCACCTGAAACTGCAAAAGATGATGATCACCCATGCTTGATGCCAAACTCGTTCGTACCCAACCGCAACTGCTCGCCGAGCGCCTGGCCACCCGTGGCTTTGCGCTGGATCTGGCCCAGCTCGATGCTCTGGAGTCGCGCCGCAAGGCCGTCCAGACCCGCACCGAAGCCCTGCAGGCCGAACGCAACAGTCGCTCCAAGTCGATCGGCCAGGCCAAAGCACGCGGTGAAGATATCCAGCCGCTGCTGGCCGATGTCGACCGTATGGGTAACGAGCTGGCCGAGGCCAAGCAGGAGCTTGAAGGTATTCAGCAGGAGCTGGACGCGCTGCTGCTGAGCATGCCCAACCTGCCGGCTGAATCCGTTCCGGTCGGCAAGGACGAGGACGAGAACGTTGAAGTGCGCCGCTGGGGCACGCCGCGCAGCTTCGACTTTGAGGTCAAGGACCACGTGGCGCTGGGCGAGCAGCACGGTTATCTGGACTTTGAAACCGCAGCCAAGCTATCTGGCGCGCGCTTTGCCCTGATGCGCGGCCCGATCGCGCGCCTGCACCGCGCTCTCGCGCAGTTCATGCTGGATCTGCACGTCAACGAGCACGGTTACGAAGAGGCCTACACACCGTACCTGGTTCAGGCAGAGGCGCTACAAGGCACCGGTCAACTGCCCAAGTTTGAAGAAGACCTGTTCAAGATTCAGCGCGGCGACGACCAGCGCGATCTGTACCTGATCCCTACCGCCGAGGTCTCGCTGACCAATATCGTCAGCCAAAGCATTCTCGGCGCAGAAGAGTTGCCGCTGAAATTGACCGCCCATACCCCGTGCTTTCGCAGCGAAGCCGGCTCGGCTGGTCGTGATACCCGCGGCATGATTCGCCAGCACCAGTTCGACAAGGTTGAGATGGTGCAGATCGTTCGCCCGGAGCAGTCCTCTGCCGCACTGGAAGAGCTGACCGGCCATGCCGAGGACGTACTCAAGCGTCTGGAGCTGCCGTACCGCACCATGGCGCTGTGCACTGGCGACATGGGCTTCAGCGCCCAGCAAACCTACGATCTGGAAGTCTGGATTCCGAGCCAGGGCAAGTACCGCGAGATTTCCTCTTGCTCCAACTGCGGCGACTTTCAGGCCCGCCGCATGCAGGCTCGCTGGCGTAACCCTGAAACCGGCAAGCCGGAGCTGGTGCACACACTGAACGGCTCGGGCCTGGCGGTCGGGCGCACGCTGGTTGCCGTGCTGGAGAACTACCAGCAGGCTGACGGCAGCATCGAAGTGCCGCAGGCCCTGCGCAGCTACATGGGTGGCGCCGAGCGCATCGGCTAAGCTGACAGAGCCCTTCACCTCAGCGGGAGCCGATGGCTCCCGCTTTGCCGTTATGACCTTGTAGACGAGACGCACCTGTATGGAATTTCTGCCGCTGTTTCACAATCTTGCCGGGCGTCGCGTACTGGTTGTCGGCGGTGGCGAAATCGCGCTGCGCAAAGCTCGGCTTTTGAGTGAAGCAAACGCCTGCCTGTACGTGGTTGCGCCACAGATCGAACCCGCCCTGCGCGAGCTGGTCGCCAACGGCCACGGCAGTGTTCGGGAGGGCGGCTATCAGTCCTCGGACCTGGATCATGCTGTTCTGGTGATCGCCGCGACCGACGATGAGAGCCTCAACGCGCGGGTCTCGGCCGATGCCCAGGCGCTGCGCATCCCGGTCAATGCGGTGGACGCGCCTCACCTGTGCACGGTGATTTTCCCCGCCATTGTCGACCGCTCCCCGTTGCTGATCGCCGTTTCCAGCGGCAGCCATGCGCCGGTGCTGGCACGCCTCACACGGGCCCGTATCGAAACCCTGTTCCCAGCTGCCTATGGCCGCCTGGCACAGCTGGCCAAGCGCTTCCGCCAGCAGGTGAAGGACGCGTTTCCGACCATCAACCAGCGCCGCGCCTTCTGGGAGAACATCTTCCAGGGCGAGGTGGCTGAGCGTGTGTTCGCCGGCCGTGACGCGGAGGCGGCAATCATGCTGGAAGCGGAACTGCGCGGCCAGCGCGACAAAGTCTATCAAGGCGAGGTCTACCTGGTGGGGGCCGGCCCGGGCGACCCGGACCTGCTGACATTCCGCGCACTGCGCCTGATGCAGCAGGCCGACGTGGTACTGCATGACCGCCTGGTAGCGCCGGCGATCATTGACCTGTGCCGCCGCGATGCTGATCGCATCTACGTTGGCAAGGCGCGCAGCGACCACGCAGTGCCGCAGGAGGAGATCAACCAGTTGCTGGTGCGTCTGGCCCAGCAGGGCAAGCGTGTGCTCAGGCTCAAGGGCGGTGACCCCTTCATCTTTGGCCGTGGCGGCGAAGAAATCGAAGAGCTGGCAACCCACGGCGTGCCGTTTCAGGTCGTACCCGGCATTACCGCGGCCAATGGCTGCTCAGCCTATGCGGGCATCCCGCTGACCCACCGTGACTACGCGCAATCTGTGCGCTTTGTCACTGGTCATCTGAAAGACGGCAGCACCAACCTGCCATGGCGTGATCTGGTCGCGCCGGGGCAGACGCTGGTGTTCTACATGGGGCTGGTGGGGCTGCCTGACATTTGCAGCCAGCTGATTGCCCATGGGCGCGATGCGCAAACGCCCATTGCACTGGTTCAGCAGGGCACAACCCACAATCAGAAAGTGCTGATCGGCACCCTGACCGACATGGCCGAGCGGGTGGCCGGGGAGACGATCAAGCCGCCGACGCTGCTGATTGTCGGCGAAGTGGTTCAGCTGCACGACAAACTCAAGTGGTTTGAGGCACAGGCCGGCACGCGGGGCGTACTCGGTACCGATCAGGGCTAAACTGCCAAATGCTGGACGCAGAGCCGTCCAGCGCTGGTACGCCGCGAGCTAATAGGGCAGGGTGTAACCCATTGTTTCAGGAGTTGCCCATGACTACATCTGCTCTAACGCCCCCGGCATCAGACGACCATCCGGTACTGCTGCCGGACGATTTGATCAAGACCGTTCACGGATTCTTCAATCGCATCCCTTATAACCAGCTGCTGGGTATCGAAATCGACGAGATTCGCCCTGACTGCGTGGCGATGAGCATCCGCATGCGGCCTGACCTGATCGGCAACTACACCCAGGGCATCCTGCACGGCGGCGCCATTTCCTCGCTGATCGACGTCTGCGGCGGCGCTATGGCGATGATCGGGGCATTTGAAAAACACGCGCACCTGAGTCTGCAGGAGCGCATGGTGCGGCTGTCCAAGCTGGGTACCATTGACCTGCGCGTCGATTACCTGCGCCCGGGCCGTGGGGAGCAGTTTGTTTGCACGTCTGTTCCGCTGCGCTCCGGCAATAAGGTCGGGGTGGTGCGCTCCGAGCTGCACGCCGATGACGGCAACTTGATCGCAGTCGGAACGGGCACCTACCTGTGCGGCTAGCCGATCGCCTTGCCCGTGACCGAGGCGCGTTCTGAGAGCTCGATCCAGATGCCGTCCGGGTCGCGGATAAAGGCGATTCGAGCGGTGCTGCCCATATTTATCGGCGCCTTTGCTCCCTCGGCCCCTGCCGCCAAAGCGCTGGCATAGGCCGCGTCGCAATCAAATACCTGCAGCGTGAGATAGCGTAGTCCTTTGGCCGCCAGCGGGGCAGTGTCAGGGGCGCACCTCGCGCTGGCCTGCTCAAGCAGTAGCAGCGCCTTACCGCAGCGCAGTACGCCCGGCGACACCTCGGTACAGGCAAGCACCTGTTGATAGAACTGGCTGCTTTGGGCCACATCGGCAACCTGCAGGCGTACGGCCACGCCGTTGATGCCCTCATGGCCGGCCGGTACCAGGGTAATGGCGTTGCCGTCCGGGTCTTGTAGCTCGCGCGGTGCGCGAAGGCCGGCAAGCGCCACCAGCAACGCGGCAATGGGCTGGCGCTCTGCCGCCGGCAGGGGATCGCGGGCATCATTGAGTTTCAGCACCGCATCGCCTGCCTGATAGCGGTGCTGGCGTACGCCACCACCCAGCTTGAGCGTATGGTCGAAAGGCAGGCCTACCTGTTCAGACCAAAAACGCTGCTGCGCCTCATACTGATTGGTGAACAATCCAACATCGAAATAGGCTTTGGCCAGACTCACAGGGCTCTCCCGGCAGTGGGCGGGGCGGGACCCCGCAAATAACCACCTCAGGTGCACTGATGGTGGAGCAGGGTACAAGCCTAGTTCGCCTGCCGCAGGTGGAGCCAGATCGAATCAGCAGACAAATTTTCAATCATTGCGCCCGCTTATCGGCGCCCGTCAGCGGCGCTGGCGACGCACCAGCAACCAGCCACCCAGTACCACAAGGGCAATCACTGCCAAGCCGAACAGCAGCAGGCTCAGACGGTGATTGGCAATGAACTGCTCGCGGCCATTTTTCTTCACCTGCTCCCAGGCCCGGTAGTCATCGGGCACTTCAATCACGTGGTTGCGCACCACGTAATCGCGGTAGATCTGCATCATCTGCTCGACCTTCTCTGGATGCTGTTCTGCCAGGTTGTGTCGCTCCAATGGGTCTTCGGTCACGTTGAACAGCTGCGGGCCGCTGCGAGCCGGAATCGAGCTGGTCTTGGAGGTCACAAGCTTGTAGTCACCCAGCCACACGGCAATGCCGCCGGCCAGTTCATATACCGTAGGCTGGTCCCGGGCATGGACCCGCTCGGCGCGCCCTTCAAGCAGCGCGCGCATGCTGGTGCCCATGATTTCGTGCACTGCCTGGCCGCGGTACTCGCCATCGGGCTGTGCGACGCCGGCAATATCCAGCAGGGTAGGCGTGATGTCGGTAACGTAACCAAAGCTGTGGGTTCGCGTGCCGGCTGCGATACGGCCAGGCTGGCTGACAATCAAGGGCACCCGCATACCACCGCTGAACGGTGAGCCCTTGAACGAGTAGAACGGCGTATTGGACGCGTAAGCCCAGCCCGGGCCGTATTCGCTGTAGCTGCCGGGAGCGCCCAAGGCGTCGTAATCGGTGTTGTAGCGCAGGCGATAGAACAGCGGCGCCACCTCACGCAGCACCGTGGACTCGCCGCCGTTGTCGCTCATGAACAGAATCAGCGTGTTGTCGTACTGCCCGCTGTCCTTGAGATAGCGAATGACCTTGCCGATGCTCTGATCCATCGCCTCGGCCATGCCGGCAAAAACGGCCATCTGACGGCTGCGATAGGCTTTTTCATCGTCGCCCAGCGTGTCCCAGTCGATGTGGGTGCGCTGGTAAAAGGTGCCCCAGTCGTCGGTCACCGGGTTTTCGCCGCTGTCTGGCAACAACCCGCTGGCCAGCTGGCGTTGGTAGCGATCCGCGCGAATCTGGTCCCAGCCGGCGTCATACAGCGACTGGTAGCCCTCTATGTACTCTTCGGGCACCTGGTGGGGCGCATGCACAGCCTGAAAGGCCAGGTAGCCGAAAAACGGTTTACCCTGTTCGCGGCCGCCATCAATGTAGCTGATCAGTTTGTCCGCGTAAGTGAACGAGGAGTAGAAGTTGTCAGGCAGCTCGACCGGCGCGCCATCCTCAATCCAGGTGGCGGTGCCGCCTGGCAGGTAGTGCTTGGCCTCCCAGTTGTCGGCACCGCTTTCCATCAGGGCAAAAGAGCGGTCAAAACCGCGCGCCACCGGCTGGCTCTGCGGGCGTGCGCCCAGGTGCCACTTGCCCGCCATGTAGGTGCTGTAGCCCGCGTCCTGCAACAGGCTCGGCAGGGTAACCACGCTGTCGTTCAACCAGCCCTCGTAACCCGGTTGCCCCTTCTGGTTGTCGGCCATGATTTCCTTCATGTTGCCCATGCCCACCAGATGGTTGTCGACGCCGGTCATCAGCATCGAGCGGGTGGGTGAGCAGGTGGCGGCAACATGGAAATTGGTGAACTGCAGCCCTTCGGCAGCAAGCTGATCAATGTTCGGCGTGCTGATTTCACCGCCATAGGCGCCGGCGTCACTGAAGCCCAGGTCATCGGCGACGATCAGCAGAATATTGGGCCGTTCCGCCGCCACAACGCAGGTCAGGGGGCTGCCGAGAGCAAGCAGCAGGGCAAAGGGAAGCATGCGCGGCATGAGGGTATCCTTGTTGTTCTATTGATAGCCGCCAGTATCCTCGTTTGCAGCTGCCCGGGCTGCGGCCCTGGGTGGCCAACCGACTGACTCTGGCAGCCAGCTGCCAGCATTCTGGAACCCCGTTGCGGTGGTGGGGAATAAGCTGTCGTCCCGATTGAACAGGAACTCTGACCCGTCGCTGCCGTCGACTAAGTACCGGGCGCCTGTAATGTGCGTCGGGTTGCATAAATCAATGGAGGTAACACATGTCGGATCACCACCTGTACAAACGCATTGAGATTGTCGGCTCTTCACCCACCAGCATCGACGATGCCATCAGCAGCGGTATCGCCGAGTGCGCCAAGACGGTAAAAAACCTGGAATGGTTTGAGGTGCAGGAAACCCGTGGCCATATCGTCGATGGCAAGGTCGCGCACTTCCAGGTGGTGATGAAGGTGGGCTTCCGCGTCGAAGGCAGTTAGTACTGCTCGAAGCCGCGTGACCAGCCAGGCTGGTCACCATCGAAACCACAGATTCAGAGGACGCTGTGCAAGGATCGCAGCAGCGTCTAAGGTTAATAACCAAACCCGGCAGGAAGCCGTCCAGCAGTCGACATTCGCGCCGAAACCCACGTCTAACGCGGAGACGACCTATGCTGGTAATTCTGCACGGCTGGAGCGACAGCTACAGCTCCTTTCGTGACCTCGCCAAGCGCCTTGCCAACCCACCACCTGACGGTATCGCTGCCGAGGTAGCTGACATCCACCTGGGTGACTACATCTCGCTGGACGATCAAGTCACCTTTGCCGACCTGGTTGCTGCCCTTGATCGCGCCTGGGACGACCGCGGACTGCCTCGCGCGCCCAAGAGCGTTGATGCGATTGTGCACAGTACCGGTGGCCTGGTCATTCGTGACTGGCTAAGGCGCTTTGCCCCCGATTGCCGCCCCATTCACCATTTGCTGATGCTGGCTCCTGCAAACTTCGGTTCCCCTTTGGCCCACACCGGGCGCTCGGTCATTGGCCGCGCGGTCAAGGGCTGGAAGGGCACGCGGCTATTTGAAACCGGCGCGCAGATTCTCAAGGGTCTGGAGCTGGCCAGCAGCTACAGCTGGGAACTGGCCGAGCAGGATCTGTTCAGCGCCGACGCGCCGCTTGGGGATGGCAGCCTGCTGTGTACCGTACTGGTCGGCAATAGCGGCTACAGCGGGATCGCCGCCGTTGCCAACAAACCCGGCACCGACGGCACCGTGCGGGTATCAACCGCCAACCTGCAGGCCGCCCGCATGCTGATCGACTTCAGCCATCAACCGGACGCCGCGCCTCGTATCGACTACCAGGAAGCCCCGGCACAAGGGTTGGCCTTTGCTATAGTCGACGGGGAAGATCACGGCAGCATCACCGCCAAGGGGCGCGGTACCCGGGAGTCGATTACCTGGAGCCTGATCTGCGGCGCGCTGATGGTGCCAGATAGCGGCTTCGCCGACTGGCGTGAGCGGCTGGCGCAGCACACGGTTGAGGTAAGCCGCGCTGCCAGCCAGCGTAGCGGAGATCACTATAACGCCTACCAGAACACAGTCATCCGCGTCCTGGACGATCAGGGCGCATCCGTTACCGACTACATCATCGAGTTCTACTTCAATGACGACAAAACCCAGCGAGACCGGCGTTTGACTCGTCTGGTGCAGGAAGAGGTCATCAGCTCGGTACACGTGTACTCCCAGGCCAAGCATTACCGCAGCCTGCTGGTCAATTGCGACCGCTTGCAGGCGCTGTACGAGCGCCCGAGTGATCGCCTGTACGTAAGCATTACCGCCTGTCCCGAACTGGCGGATAACAAGGTGGGATATCGCACCTATCGCGACAGCGACATCGGCGCGCTGGTGCTGGATGCAGATCAGGCCCGAGACCTGTTCAGGCCGCACCGCACGCTGCTGATGACGCTCTGCCTGAAGCGCTACCAGCAGGCCGATGTGTTCCGCTTCAAGGCGGTCTGAGAGCCGCGTCAAGGCCATGTCATCAACGGGGAACCTTTGCATACTCGGCCCATCACACTAGGGAAGCACTGAACGATGGCCAAGGCAGTAGGAAGGAGCAACAAGGGCATGCGCGCGCATTACCTGCAACACGTCGAGTTTGAAGGGCTGGGAATAATCGAGGACAGCCTGCGGGCAAGGGGAGTGGAGGTCAGCGGCACCCGCCTGTACGCAGGAGACAGCTTGCCTGCGCTCGATGACATCGACCTGCTGGTGGTCATGGGTGGCCCCATGAGCGTCAACGATGAGGCTGAGCTGCCTTGGCTGGCGGCGGAAAAGGCGTTTATCCGTCAGGCGCTAACCGCCGACAAACGCGTGCTGGGTGTATGCCTGGGAGCGCAACTGATCGCCAGCGCTCTGGGCCAGCGGGTCTATCCCGGTGCGGAGAAAGAAATCGGCTGGCTGCCCATTTACGGCAACACGCACCTGAACGGCGCGGCCTTTCACTTCCCCGACCAGATTGACGTACTGCACTGGCATGGCGAGACCTTTGATCTCCCCGCCGGCGCGGTATTGCTGGCCTCAAGCGAGGTCTGCCGTCACCAGGCATTTCAGTTGGGCCGCTCGGTCATCGGGCTGCAGTTTCATCTGGAAGCCAACCGTGCGCTGCTGGATGCCTTCGTCACCGCCGATGCCGCATCACTGGTGCCGGCCGGCCAGGTGCAGAGCGCAGAGCAGATTCTGGCGGTGCCGCAGGACACCCTGGATGCGACAGCCGCCTTGCTGGAGCGCCTGCTTGACTATCTATTGGAGGAGCAGCCATGAAAAAACACGCATTTGCGTTGGTCGCACTGGCCGCTACCGCAGCTGCCGGCTGCGTGCGTCTGCCAACAGGCGTGGAGCCGGTCAGCCCCTTTGACGCCGAGCGCTATCTGGGTACCTGGTACGAGGTCGCGCGGCTGGACCACGGCTTTGAGCGTGGCCTCAGTCAGGTCACCGCCGAGTATAAACAAGCGGCTGACGGCAGCATCAGCGTGATCAACCGCGGCTGCAACGCCGAGGAAAAACAGTGGGATCAGGCAGAAGGCACCGCGCGCTTTGTTGACGACGACAACACCGGCTATTTGAAAGTGTCATTCTTCGGACCCTTCTATGGCACCTACGCTGTCTTCGGGCTCGACGCGGATTACCAGCACGCCTATGTTTCCGGTCCCAACCACGATTACCTGTGGCTGCTTGCGCGCGACCCCAACCCCGACGCCGAGGTTAAAGAGGCTTTTGTTGAGGAAGCACGTGAGCGCGGTTTTGCCGTCGAAGAGCTGATTTGGGTGGAGCAGGGCGATAGCGCCTGCCCTTGAACGCCCGCAAGCACAAGCCCCGCATTCGGGCATGGCAAGAGGCCATGAACACGGGGTATTCTGAGCACAAACAATAACCCGCAGGGCAATTGACCGTGCTCGACATGACGACCCTCATGCTGGTGCTAGCGCTAACCACGGCTACGGCTGTGTTGTGCCTGCTGGTCGCCGCCGCACTCAACCCGCAAGTACCGGCCATGCGCTTTTGGGCGCTGGGTCTGACCATGATCGTCGCCGGGGCCCTGTTGCAGTCTGCCCGGGAATATCTACCACTGTGGATCAGCGCAGTAGCACTTACCCAAGGCTATCTCGTGCTCTGGTGGGGCGCACGCTGCTATCGTGAACGCGCCTTGCCGCCACACCTGCTGCGCTATCAATTGCTGTTTCTGCTGGCCCAGGGACTGGCTTTCTTCATTCTGCGTGATTCTCTGCGCTTCAGTATTCTCACCCACAGCGCCTTGGTCGTGGTCATCAGCCTGTTGATGGCCCGAGAGCTGGTGCTGACGTCGGGGCGACAACGCACGCTGACGATTGCCTGGTGCGTAATCTGGGGCCTGCACGCCGCGCTTTACCTGCGCCGCTTCGTGCTCTACAGCATTGACCCGGTGTATATCCAGGCCACCACATTCGAGCAGGCGGAGCCGGTCGAGGTGCTCAACTACCTGGAAGGGATCGTCTTCATCTATGCATTTTCGATGCTGTGCATCATGTTCCTGCTGCGCCGCCTGCAGGAGGAACTCAAGCAGCAGGCCAGCCATGACTCGCTTACCAACCTGCTAAACCGCCGGGCCTTTGATCAGGCCGCGCAGCAGCAACTGGCGGCGAACTCCCGCGAAGGCGTTGCTGCCGCCTTGCTGCTGCTGGATCTGGACCACTTCAAACGCATTAACGACACCTGGGGACATCAGGCCGGCGACCGCGTGCTGGCAACCTTTGCGCGACTGCTGGACGCCCAGCTGCGTGAACAGGACCTGGCGTGCCGCTTCGGCGGAGAAGAGTTTCTGCTGCTAATCAGCAACGTTGATGACGCCCAGCTAGAGGCTCTGACCCAGCGCCTGCGGACACAATGGCAGAGCACCGATATCGGCGTGGGAGAAAACCGTTCCGGCGCCACTGTCTCTATCGGTTACACCCTGATCGCAGCAGGGGAGCACGCGCCACTGCATGCCCTGGTCGAGCGTGCTGATCAGGCGCTGTACCGCGCCAAGGAGAACGGCCGCAACCGCGTGGAGGCCTGGGCCCCGGCGTTGACCGCGTCCTGACGATGCAAAATACGGGTAACTAATTTTCCTGATACGCATCTTGTTTTTGTCTACTCTGTCAAATAGAGTGCTTTGCAACGATAAAAACAAAATAACGGACTTTGCCATGCCACCTTCTCGTGAGGAGGCCGCCCAGGCGCTGCGCGAAATCAGCAACGTGCAGGCTCGTGTCGCCGGCTTTCAGGACTACCGCTTTGAGGCCAGCCAGCTCATGCTCTGGGGCAGTCTCAATATGGCTGGGTGCATCCTCAGTGCCCTGTTGCAGGCGCACCTGTTACTGATCTGGGGTGCGATTGCCTTAAGCGGCGTTATTCTGGGCACCCGCATGGCTTGCCGCAGCAGTGACGCTGCCGGCGTTGCTCCCCGTTATCTACTCATCGTTCTGTCCATTCTGCTGTTCGACGTCATCTTGCATGTGCTGTTCTGGCCAATTACCCCGCGCCAGGGCGCCATGATCGTTCCCTTGTTTATTGCCACCCTTTACGTTATTCGCGGTGCCCAGTCGCGCCCACGCTACATCGTGCTTGGCGCAACGCTGGCGCTGCTGTGTTGCTGCGCTTACTGGTTTGCCGGTAACCACTACTGGTGGTGGCTGGCGTTCAGCTGGGGCGGGACCCTGTTGGTTGCAGGCTGCTGGTTGCGGAGGTGCTGATGCAAACTCCCAACGACCTGATCCACCAACCGGTACGCCTGAAGATCATGGCCGCGCTGAATACCCTTGGCTCGCGACAGTGGCTGGATTTTGTGTCGCTGCGCAGCATTGTCGACACCACTGACGGCAATCTTGGCGCGCATCTTGGCACCCTGGAAGGCGCCAACTACGTACAGATCAAAAAAGACTTTGTCGGCAAGAAACCGCGAACGCGGGTCTGCCTGACGGCGGGTGGGCGTGAGGCTTTTGGCCAATATGTGGCCGAACTGCACGCCATCCTGACACCACAGAACATCGAAGGCTAACCAGCCAGCGCATGCAACAGATCAAACAACAATCACAACAACCGGGGTTTCCATGCACATTCGTTCCTTCACTCACTCCGCCAGCCGTTGGCAACAGCGTTTGCGCGTCCTTTCTCTGCTGGTTCTGCTGGGCGCCGGTGGCACCTCGGCCGGACTGGTCCTGGCGCAGGCCGAGGTAGAAGAGAGCACCACGCCGCCGGCAGCAGAGGTGTCAACAGCGGCACCAGCTGCCAGCAGCGAAGCCCCCGTGCAGGTGCCCGCCGAGGTAACTCATACCAGCTTTGGCGTGAAGGAGATGTACCTGCAGGCCGACCCGCTGGTGAAGTCGGTGATGATCCTGCTGGTGTTCTGCTCGCTGCTGACCTGGGCCGTGCTGCTGGAAAAGATCTTTGTCTTTGGCCGCGCCCGGCGTCGCAACGCGCGCTTTCTCAAAGCCTTCCGCGCCGGCCAGCCCGAGCAGTTGGGTGACCAGCTGGAACACAGCGCGATGGGCCGCATGTGGCAGGTAGCTCAGGGAGAACTGCGTCACTACCGCAACCTCAAGGCCGAGAACGACGAGCCTGACCGCATCAACCGCCTGCTGCAGCGTATTGCGTTGACCGCCGGTATCGTTCAGGAGCGCGACCTGGCGCGCATGGGCAGCATGATGGGCGTGCTTGCCACCATCGGCGCGACCGCACCCTTTATCGGGCTGTTCGGCACCGTTTGGGGCATTCTCAACAGTTTTGCCAGCATTGCCACATTGAAGTCAGCCAGCCTGGCCGTGGTCGCGCCCGGTATCGCCGAAGCCCTGCTGGCCACCGCGCTTGGCCTGTTTGCGGCGATTCCGGCGGTGATGATCTTCAACAAGTTTGCCCGCGACATTAACGGCTTTGTCGGCGCGCTGGACAACTTCTCGGCTGAGATGATTGCCAGTGTCTCCCGCCAACTGGACGAAGGGCGCTGATATGGGCATTCAGCTGAATTCCGGGCCGCTGGTCAAACGGCACAACTATCAGGAAAACGCCGAGATGAACATCACTCCCTTTGTGGATGTGATGCTCGTATTGCTGATTATCTTCATGGTGGCGGCGCCATTGGCAACCGTGGATGTGCCGGTTGACCTGCCGAGCAACGCGGCTGCGCCCAACCCGCCACCAGAAGAGCCGGTGTATGTCAGCGTGCAGGCCGACGGCAAGCTCTTTGTTCAGGAACAGGCGTTGAGCCTTGAGCAACTGGCCGCCGGTGTGCATGCCATCACCGACAACGATGTGCGCACCCGGCTGTTTCTGCGCGGCGACAAGGCAGTGGAATACGGCACCCTGATGCAGGTGATGAACACCCTGCAGAAGGCCGGTTACAGCCAGATCAGCCTGGTCGCCTCGGAAGAACTGGAGCCCTGATG
>CESR01168787.1_pt1 | contig 17902 bp, 13 predicted proteins | sample 356351 | NCBI WGS metagenome assembly CESR01 (sample SAMEA2622149, study PRJEB7988) | marine metagenome | isolation source: saline water (ENVO:00002010), including | reverse complement strand
ATATTGCCCGTCAACGGTTTGCTGCCAAGTTCCCCATCTATGTTGAATTGTCCGTATATGGTGGCTATTTCTTCCTCACTATCGTGGGAAGCTGCAGGATCTACACCGAGGTTTTCAAGTCCGGTTGTCAGTACATTCGGGTCAATGGCCGCTACCGCTGCGAAATCAGTGATCAACCACGTGCTGGGTTCGAAGCCGATATCAGACAGAAACGGGGGCCGAGTCACATCGGTTACCGCGGCATCAGCAATGGCCGGCGCATTCGTGGGATCAGTAAATCTTACGACCGGTGTTCGCACGGATTTGATATCCGTATTTTCGTAGTGCACACCGAAGGCGAATGAGGAGAAAAAGTCGTTCTCCAGTTCCAGGTCAAACGCCAGAGTTGCGCCGTAGTTCTCACCATCGAGCTCAATCTCACGAACGTTGCTGAAGAGATACCTAAATCCGGCCGGATCAGTTGCGTCTGCTCCCAGCGTCCAGGTGGGAACCTCGCGCAGGCCATCGTAAACAATCTCGGTACTAATGAGGTTCTTGTTGAAAATCGGGAATCGGAGATCCTGCGAGTAGTCCACAGTCGACATGTAAACATCGAGGTTGGTATTCAGGCGTCCGGTGTTCCAATCGATGTTGACGCCGGTAATCAGATTTTCGGTCACGTTGTTGAATACTTGATTCTGAAGCCGGTGGAGGACCGGTCGGTTACCCGTGTTATCGCTGAAATCCAGGTAACGAAGAAAGTTCGCGTCATCGACAACTACGTTGTCCGCCTGGAAAACAGTCGCGCCCCAAACCGGGGCAGTAATTATCTGACCGTTGTTGCGCGTGGATTCATTGTCAAACTCTGTGTACGTGATATCGAAGACAACTTCCGGGCCATTCTCAGGACGAAACTGCAATCCGGCACTTACTGCATCGCGGCCTTGCGTTTGGGGAATTGTGAAATTGGTACTCGCGTTCGGAACAATGACGCCCGTCAGCGTATCGTCCTGAACTCCATCACCATCCGTATCAATTCTTAGATTGCGAGTTAGCCGGTTCTGGTTTATCGCCTGCTCGATTGCGACATCCGCTTCACCTGTGGCAGCGCCGATGAACATACCCACTGTCCCCGAATCACTTTTCCATGCGAATGTCCCTTCTACCCTCGTCCCATTGTCATCATAAAGGTCTCTCTCCTCCGCCCGAAGCGAAATGGATCCGAAGAAGTTCTCGTTTTTCAGTTGCGGAATATCAAGCGGACGCAAAGTCTGCAAATCGACCTGTCCGGCCATGCCGCTTTCGGGCCTCGCTGCTGTCGAACCTTTTGCAACTCTAACGCCGCTCAGAACGCTTGACGGGAAAACATTGAAATTCATTTTCCTGAGGCTCTTTGCCTCATTACCGGACGACAGAAGCGTTCGGCCATTGATACTGGAATTTACAAACTCGGGACCCAGACCGCGAATAGACACACGATCACCGTCGGTACCGGCACTGTCTACTTCGATCTGAACACCAGGAATTCGCTGCAAAGCGCCAGCAATACTGTCATCGACAAACTGACCTATTTCAACCGACGTAATCGCCTCGATGTTGGTATCCGCCTCACGTTTCAAATCCCGGGCACTTTCAATGTTGCTCCGAATTCCCACAACCACGACTTCTTCGAGGGCTTGATCATCTTCCTGGGCGAATGCGCCCCCAGCCGAAAACAGCATAGAAAGACAAGTTACGGCAACACCGAACTTATAACTCGTTGATTTAATAGGCTTCATCCTAGTCCCCTGAAATCTCGTTTGAGAATATTTCTTAGTGCTTACAAGATGAACCCCCGCGAACCTGTCCAATCTCAACGCACATTTACAGATTTACCGCATATATGCAGCGCAACGGGACTATCGCATAGTAAATTCATATCTGCAACTCGAATGTATAATTACATCACAACAGCAGGTACGCGCCAGATCAAAAGCGGGATCCGAATGTCGCAAGATACGCCTTGGCGGGAGGAATGCCGCCGGCAGGTCTATGATTGGCCGTTCTTAGTGGCCGAGCCCAGCTGTGATTTGTAGAGCTGTCTTCTCGATCACCTTTTGCGCATCCTCAATTTTTACGGGGTGAGACCCGTCGAGATAAGCGAGAAATGGTACGACAAGCACCGCGGCTACCGTTCCCGTGTGATCGAATACCGGGTATCCAATGTCCTGAACACCTTGAATCAGAGGACTTGGAATACATTCAAATCCGTCACGGCGAACTCGCTCAACTATTTTCTTGAGGGAGGACTTAGCGGGCCTTTGATGGGAAGCTGGAATAGCCATTGTCATTTCCGATCGGTCCGAATCATCTGCAAACGCCAGGAGAATATGCCCCGAGCAGGTATCAGACAGCGGCGCCTCTGCACCCAGACGAACACTGAGTACGCGAGTTGAAGGAGCGTTTTGCTGCACCACAACATGGCCCTTGCCGGCATAGTAGATAACCAGATGACATGACTGCCCTAACTTCTGCGCCAGTTGCTTCATCAGCGGTGCAGCAACCAGATTCAATCGGTTGACCGGCCCAAAACCATGGGCGAGTTCGAACAGCTTCAACGTCATTTCGTAGCGTTCAGCTTCCGCCTGATAGGCAACGTAGCCACGTTGTTGCAATACAACCAACATTCGAAACAACTGGCCCATGGGACGATTTAGTCTGCTTGAAATTTCAGCGGACGTTAGACCCTCGGGTTCTTTCGCCAGCACCTCAATGATATCGAGCCCCTTCTCAAGCGCGGGCGCCGAATACTCCTTTCGCTTGCTTTGGGTTTTGTCCTTTTTGCTATCCGTCATTCTTCATCCAATTCAATTTTTTTATCGAGAACAATCTTTGCAACACAGTATCAATCAGGCGGCAAGTAGAAACAAACAACTGCTGATGCAGATCCTTACCTTATCGGTATTCGTATACTAGTTGACTCCCATGCATTTGTGCAATACGTTTGCATATATACAATACTTAATTAATCGACGGGATGTGAAAACAGCCCGCTGCACTTAATGCTCATGACTACATCGACGAATCCTACAATTCACTTGCACCCTGATGACAACATCGCTGTTTGCACGCGATCGCTGTCGCAAGGCCAGACAGTTCGAATTGGCTCGACTGAGATATTAATTTCTGAGCCCATTGAAGTTGGCCACAAGATTGCCTGCCAATCGATAGCGCCTGGCGAACGTATCATTAAGTACGGTGCTCCGATCGGAACTGCGACGCTGGCAATCTCGATCGGAGATCATGTCCATTTGCACAACATGAAAAGTGACTATATACCAAGCCATAGCCGGCAAGCGCGGCACGGCAATGGCGGGAGCATGGCATGACCGAATTGCAAGGCATTGTGCGTCAGGATGGCCGCAAGGGCATTCGAAACGTGGTTTGTGTGGTGTACCTAGTCGAATGCGCGCACCACGTTGCGCGGCTCGTGGTTTCGAGAAGCCAGAGTGATCGTGTGCACCTGATTGGCTTTCCCGGATGTTACCCGAATGAGTATTCGCTACGCATCATGTCGCAACTTACAACACACCCAAATGTCGGTGGTGTGTTGCTGATTTCGCTTGGCTGTGAAGGCTTCAACCGTGAGTCGCTCGAAGCCACCATTCGCGCCAGCGGACGCCCGGTCGAAACATTGGTCATTCAGTCAGAAGGTGGCACTCAGCGGACTGTCGACGCCGGCCTGGATCGTATGCGCTCTTTGCTGGCACAGACAGAGGCACCAGAGCTTGTGCCCATGGGGATAGACGAACTTGTCGTTGGTACCATATGCGGCGGTTCCGACGGTACCAGTGGGATTACGGCCAATCCCGCCGTTGGTCGCTGTTTCGATCGGCTGGTTGCCGAGCGAGCGACTTGTATCTTTGAAGAAACGGGCGAGCTGATTGGCTGCGAAGAAATCATGTCGGCGCGTGCCGCAACAAAGGAATTAGCAACCGAAATAGATTCAGAAATGTCAAAGGCAGCCGACTACTACGCTGCAATGGGGTACGGAAGTTTCGCCCCGGGAAATGCTGAAGGCGGACTGACGACGCAAGAAGAAAAGTCCATGGGCGCCTATTCCAAGTCTGGAAGTTCCGAGATTTCCGGGCTGATCAAGCCTGGCGACGTGCCGCCGAGTGGCGGCTTGTTTTTGCTTGACGTTGTGCCAGACGGTGAACCCATTTTCGGTTTTCCGAACATCTCTGACAATGCAGAGATTGTGGAGCTCATTGCCTCTGGCTGTCACATGATCCTGTTTACAACCGGCCGTGGTTCGGTTGTCGGTTCGGCCATCTCTCCGGTAATCAAGATCTGCGCGAACCCCGAAACATACGATCGAATGGCCGGCGATATGGATATCAATGCGGGCAAAATTATCGCGGGTGACGCAAGTGTCGGCGATGTCGGGAGTGAAATTTATGAATCCGTGGTGGCCATAGCGGGAGGCGCGGCTTCGATATCCGAAGCGCTCGGTCACCAGGAATTTGTGCTCACCTACAAGCGCTTCGACGCTATAGGTCCTGCTTGCCTGCCACAAAGGTAACACTATGAATGATAAAGACCTCTCTGACCGTCTCGAGAAAATGTACTCCGGCATTTTGTTCGATGTAGTTCGCTCATTGGGAGTCCGGAACTGCGTCCTACCGACCTCCCTTCGACCATTAAATGTCGATCATAAAATTGCAGGTCGGGCTTTCACCGTAGCCGGCGAGGTCGATCAATCCCAATCCGAGAGAGACTCGCTACTCCGGTGGTGTGAGTTCTTATCCCAGGCGCCACCTGATCATGTCATTGTCTGCCAACCAAACGACGACACCATCGCGCATATGGGAGAACTGTCGGCGGAAACGTTGAGCTATAAAGGCATTCGCGGTTTTATCGCTGACGGTGGATGTCGAGACTCTGATTTCATCTATGAACTGGGCTTCCCGGTGTGGTGCAAGTATTTCACGCCGAAAGACTTGGTCAGCTATTGGCGGCCAACGGCATTCAACGAGTCCATTGTTGTTGGCAGCGTTACGGTCAACGCCGGCGACTATATTTTTGCCGATCGTGATGGCGTAGTCGCAATTCCAGCAGCGATAGCAGAGGCCGTTGCCGACCGGGCTGAAGAACTTGTAGATACCGAGAACCTGGTACGCAAAGCGATATTGGAAGGCGTCGATCCTGTGGACGCTTACCTGAAGTATGAAAAATTCTAGCGCCATCTTGGCCACAAGGACCCAGTATTTATGAGACCGCAACTAAGCCTTCTGACCCTGATATTGCTATGCGCGAGTAGCTCCCTGTTCGCTCAGCAACAAAGCGAAGATGAGATCGCCGAAGAGGCGGCGGGGATGGCCGAAAAGGGTGCCGTCAACCCGAGCGCCGCCGCTATCGATGTATACCGGCCAGCCACAGATATATCCTGGTTTGAAAATGCCCGCTTTGGCATGTTTGTACAGTGGGGAATTTCCTCGGATCCGGGCGGTATCTGGCAGGGGAAAAACTACTACGGCATAACCGAATGGCTTTGGAGGCGATCGCAGGCAAGCGCGGCAGAGTACAAGGCACTCGCTGACACGTTCGATCCCACCGAGTTCGACGCGGAGGAATGGGTCGGATTGGCCAGCGATGCGGGCGCGCGTTACATGGTTGTCGCTGCAAAACATCACGATGGATTTGCGTTGTTTGATTCCGCTGTCAGCGAATTCGACATTGTCGATGCAACACCGTTTTCGCGCGATCCGTTAGCCGAACTTGCGTCGGAAGCTAAAGCACAAGACATGAAACTTGGCTTCTACTATTCCCAATACCAGGATTGGGAACACCCGGACGGTGGCGGCAACAGCTGGGAATACGATCCTGAGACTCAGGACTTTGATCGCTACCAAACCGAAAAAGCGATTCCACAGCTCAGAGAATTGTTAAGCAACTACGGCGACGTTGCGCTTATGTGGTTTGACACCCCTGGCAAAGCCACTGAAGACGAGGCCAAAGCGTTCGTCGATCTCGTCAGAGATTACCAGGCCGATACCCTGATCAGCAGTCGAATAGGCCATGGGCTGGGCGACTATCAGAATTACCGTGACTCCGAAATCCCGGTACGCCATCTGTCACCGAAACCGTGGGAAGCCATATTTCCTCACAATGAAAGCTGGGCCTACTCGGCGCTGGACACCGACTTCAAATCAACCACCGAGCTACTGCATATGCTGGCCCAGACCGCGAGCAAGGGTGGCAATTTGCTACTCAATGTCGGTCCCGATGGATTAGGAAGAATCCCGGACGGTTCCGCGAAGCGATTGCGCGCTGTTGGTGAGTGGCTTGGGGAAAACGGTGAGAGCATCTACGGGACACGTTCAGCCCCATTGGGCCACCTGTCGTGGGGTGTGGCTACTCGTGGCATGAATCGCTTGTACCTGCACGTACTTCACGCGCCGGGTAACCGGACGATCTTCGTTCCTAATATCGCTGATGCGACACACGATGCGCGTTTACTGGTTTCCAATGCGGAACTCGAATGGCGAAAGGTCAACGGCGGTATTGAAATCCAGTTGCCCAACTCAATCCCGGACTCTCGAAACACGGTCGTCGCCGTGACCACCGATCCACTCTCCGACCGACATTTCGAGTCCGCAACGACGCACTTCATTGACCGGCAGTCTGACACGACCAAACTGTCTCCACAGCTCGCCGAGCTCGGCGGCGCTGTCGTGCGCGAAAATAAACGATACTGGCTGTACTTCGGACAGTGGAAGTACTATCCCACCGTTGGTGGCCTGAAGTCAGATGATGATTTCGTTCGATGGAATCTCAATGTCATCGAACCAGGTGAGTACAAGGTCAGTCTGGTCTACTCCGCAGATGCGACTGAGGCCGGTCAGGAGGGGCAGATACTTGCCGTCGCAGGCACTGACGATCCACAAACCCTTCGTTTCCGCGTACTGGAAACCGGCGAAATGAGTGTTGCGCGTCCGGTGCCGACGGTGAAACACGACATCGGAATTGTTGCGCTGGAGCAAGGTTCGGCAACGCTGACCATCGCACCGTTACAAGACGGCAAGAACCTGTTCAAGATCGCGAGTGTTGTTCTCGAACCGGTCGACTAGCGGCCAAGTGCATCCTACTCAAGCTTGATGCACTCGATGTGATCGATAACCGAAGATTGCGATTACAACAAAACAAATGAGTGGCAACAGAAACGACGTCTTTACTGACGGGATGTCAGCAATGATCGAGCCTGCATCAATCATCGCTCCTTGCAGCGGTGGCATGAGCGCACCGCCCACAATGGCCATGACCAGGCCAGCCGAAGCGAGGCTCGCATCGTCACCCATGCCCTTCAGAGCGATACCGTAGATAGTCGGGTACATGAGGGACATGCAGGCCGATATACCGATAAGACAGTACAGGCCCGCGAAACCTTGCAGGAAGATCGCACCAAGCGTCAATACGATGGCGCCGCTGGCCAGCAACAAGAGCAACTGCCCAGGTCGAACGAAACCGAGCAAGAAAGTGCATATGAATCTACTGGACAGGAAAATCAGCATTGCAATGATGTTGTAGCCCTGCGCCTCCGCCGCTGTAAGCCCGATTGCCGTCATTCCATAATGAATAACAAACGTCCAGCACATGATCTGTGCGCCGACATAAAACGCCTGAGCGACGACACCCTCCAGATAGCGACTGTTTCGAATCAAACGCGAGAAAGTGTCTTTGAGCTCCCGCATCGTCAACGGATGATCATGCGTCATCGTTTTTGGTAAATTGCTGAATAAGTACACGAAAAACAAGACGGTTACGATGACGGCAATTGCCACATACGGCCCTCTAACGGTAACAAGATCGGCCGCCTGCATCGCCTGATGAGCGACAGGCTCATTGATTGCGAAATCGCTAAGCGCCTGCGTCAAGTGCCCATCAACGACAGATGGCAACATGTCATCGTATTCGGGGTGGGCCAGCCGCTGTTCGTTTCGAAATGCTTCAATTTGTAGTTGATTCAGAATAACGCTTGACGCAATGAACATCCCCGTCACTGAGCCGATCGGATTAAAGGCCTGCGCCAGATTCAATCGTCGCGTCGCAGTATCGGGATGTCCCATAGACAAGATATACGGATTCGCAGTGACCTCAAGGAAAGCGAGGCCGCAAGTCATCACCCACAACGCGGCTAGAAAATAGTAGAACTCCTGGCTAATACTCGCCGGAATGAACAACGCTGCGCCGATTGCATATAAACCCAACCCCAGCAGAATTCCCGATTTGTAACTGTAACTTCGAATGAATATGGCCCCCGGAATCGCCATGATTCCATAGCCGAGATAAAACGCGAACTGAACCAGGCTGCTTTGGGTATTGGAGATTAGAAAAATGTCTTTAAATGCCCTTACCAGAGGATTGGTCACATCGTTGGCAAAGCCCCAAAGCGGAAATAACATTGCAACTAATACAAACGGCAACACCATATCCCTGGTGAGAAGTTTCGGCTTGCTTCCTGAATTATCTGTCATTGTGAGTATTGTCCGTTATGTGGTTTGCACTGGTCGTGAAGTAGCACTCACTATAGTTGACTCTCATGCATTTGTACATTACGGTTGCATATATACATTCCACGAGATCAACTATTGAGCAACAAGATCACCTGTCTGTCGGCAATGGACATCCGCTTCCCCACCTCGGAGCAGCTGGACGGCTCAGACGCGACCAATAAAGACCCGGACTATTCGGCTGCTTACATTTGCCTTGAGACAGAACAAGGCGACACCGGGTATAGCCTGATTTTCACTATCGGCCGAGGTAATGATATTTGCTGCACCGCTGTTGAGAGTATGCGCCACCTGGTGATTGGCGTTGATCTCGCAGACATTACTGCAAATATCGGCAAGTTCTATAATGAATTGCGCTCGGATAGCCAGCTTCGTTGGCTGGGGCCTGAAAAAGGTGTTGTGCACATGGCCGCTGGCGGCATCATGAATGCCGTCTGGGATATGTGGGCACGCTCAGTCGATAAGCCCGTCTGGCGATTGCTTGCCGACATGACGACGGAGCAATTCGTAAATTGCCTGGATTTTCGCTACGTCGATGACGCGTTAACGCGCGATGAGGCTTTGGCAATTATTGAAAAGAATCAGTCGACGAAACAGCAACGAATTCAGCAGCTGGAGGAGAGTGGCTACCCCGCTTATACGACGTCAGCCGGTTGGTTGGGTTATAGCGATGAAAAGCTTGAGCGCCTTTGCCGCGAGGCGGTGGACGACGGCTTCACGCATATCAAACTAAAAGTCGGTGAGTCTGTTGAAGACGATATTCGACGTTGCAGGATCGCCAGAGAAACGATTGGCGACGACGTTAAACTGATGATTGATGCCAATCAGGCATGGGAAGTTGATCAGGCAATCGACTGGATGCAAAACCTGACCCCCTTCAATCCGTGGTTTATCGAAGAGCCAACAAGCCCTGACGACGTTTTTGGTCACAAAAAGATTCGTGAGAACATTGGCGATGTTCAGGTTGCCACGGGCGAGCATTGCCAGAACCGAATATTGTTCAAGCAATTCATCGCCAATGACGCGATCGATGTTGTGCAAATCGATGCCTGCCGGCTGGGCGGTTTAAACGAAATTCTCACCGTCTACATGCTTGCCGCGAAATACGGCAAGCCCGTCTGTCCGCACGCAGGCGGCGTTGGGTTGTGCGAATATGTACAACACATGTCGATGATCGACTATGTGCAGATATCTGCTGACATCGGTGAGCGAGTTATAGAATATGTCGATCATCTTCATGAACACTTCGAAGATCCGTGCAAAATAAGCAACGGCGCATACCAGATCCCAGGCTTACCGGGATTTAGTGTCAAAATGCATGATGACTCGCTGCAACGATTTGAATATCCGAACGGCGCCGAATGGCAAGAACGAATCAAAAAGAAAATCGCCTGAATACACCTGGCAGCGTGAATGAGCAGTTTCCAAAAAAGTCAGATAGGAAATACTGAATTAGCGATCGACGCGCTGGGATTCGGCTGCGCTTCTCTTGGAAACCTTTATCACGCCGTTTCCGATGAAGAAGCTGCAGACATTCTGACAAGCGCCTGGACCAATGGCTTTCGCTATTTCGACACCGCACCGCATTACGGCCAGGGCCTCAGCGAACGACGAGTCGGCGATGCGCTTCGCACGTCAAGCGACTACGTTCTATCAACCAAAGTCGGTCGGCTGCTTCGCCCTGCCGGATATGCCGCGGAACGTCATGGATTCGTTTCGCCCATGCCGTTCGATATTGAATACGATTACAGCTACGACGGTGTGATGCGCTCGTTCGAAGACAGCTTGCAACGTCTTGGTCTGGACCGAATCGACATTCTCTACATGCACGATATCGGCCCTGTCACTCATGGTGATGACAACGATCGCCTGTTCCCAATTGCAATGGACGGTGGCTACCGCGCGATGGACGAGTTGCGACGAAACGGACTCGTGAGCGCGATCGGGCTTGGCGTCAACGAATACGAAGTGTGTGAACGAGCACTCGAACACGGCGACTGGGACTGCTTCCTGCTCGCGGGCCGATACACGCTGCTGGAACAGGAATCCCTCGATTCGTTCCTGCCAAAATGTGTGGATAGAAACTGTTCCATTGTCATTGGCGGTGCTTACAACTCCGGCATTCTCGCGACAGGCGTCAGTGGTAAAGGGCCGTGGAATTATGACTACGGTCCTGCGCCGGAGGATGTCGTAAAAAAAGTCGCGGCTATTGAAAGCCTCTGCGGCGAATTCGATATTCCGATGGCCGCAGCCGCCCTGCAATTCCCTCTTGCGCACCCTGCTGTTGCCTCTGTTATTCCGGGCATTGGCAAAGTCAGTCGAATTAATCAGACGCTGAATCTGTTCGCCACCAAAATCCCGCACGAATTCTGGAGCGCCTTGGCAGAACGCGGATTGATTCGCGATGATGCACCCACTCCGACAGGCAAGCCCGACGAGTAGTCCTATGCGTATTGACGGACATCAGCATTTTTGGACAACGCAGCGCGACGACTACGGCTGGCTGACTCCCGACCTCCCGCTTCTGTACAGAGATTTCGGGCCGGACGATCTGCAACCGCTGTTAGACCAGGCCGGTGTCGAACAAACCGTCCTCGTGCAGGCGGCTGCGACGACTGATGAGACTCGATACCTGTTGGGTATTGCCGAACATCATCCAATGATTGCTGGAGTTGTAGGCTGGGTCGATATGGATTCGCCCAATGACGCCATCGAGGCGCTGGATAAATTTGTACGCCACCCGAAGTTCGTCGGCATTCGACCAATGATTCAGGAAATTGAGGATTCTGCATGGATCGACCGGCCAGAGCTCGGTGTCGTTTTCGACGCGTTGATTGAGCGCAACGCGTGCTTTGACGCACTGGTCCGATCCGAGCATCTCCCCTACCTGCTGAACTGCCTGACTCGTCATCCAGACTTGCGCGCCGTCATTGACCACGGCGCCAAACCCAACATTGCGGCGGGCGAATGGCAACCCTGGGCGGACGGCATCGCGGCCATTGCGGATCAGACCTCGGCGTACTGCAAGATATCCGGCCTGATTACCGAGGCAAGCGACACACAGACTTATGACGACGTAATGCGTTACCTCGACCACCTGCTTGAGGTGTTCGGCCCAGATCGCCTGATATGGGGCAGCGACTGGCCGGTCCTCAATCTTGCCGGCGACTACCAAGGGTGGCACGACGCTTCAACTGCAAGACTCGACTCTCTGTCAGAGCAGGATCGAGACAATATTCTGGGTCGCAATGCGATCGACTTCTATGATTTAAAGACTTAGAGAAAGAATACAGATATGAACCGATTCGAGAACAAGACAGCACTGGTGACCGGCGGCGGCAGCGGAATAGGCAAGAGCATTTGTTTCCGCCTTGCCAACGAAGGTGCGCATGTACTGATTTTCGATCTTAACCTCGAATCGGCAGAATCTGTCGCAGATGAGATAAGAAAATCCGGTGGCGACGCCACCGCCTTCACCTGTGACGTAGCGGACCACAACGGGGTTGAGGAAATCGTCAGCGGCATCCTAGTGACTTCAGACATCGACGTTTTGGTGAACAACGCTGGCATTGCGCATGTCGGCAACCTCGAAAACACGAGTGAGGCAGATCTTGACCGACTGCTTTCCGTCAATGTGAAAGGCGTTTACAACATGCTGGCCGCTGTCGTTCCCTCAATGAAGAATCGACGCAGCGGTGCAATTCTCAATATGGCTTCTGTTGCATCGTCGGTTGGTATCGCCGATCGCTTCGCTTACTCAACCACGAAGGGCGCAGTGCTGACGATGACCTACTCGGTGGCCAAGGATTACATTGACTACGGCATTCGCTGCAACTGCATTGCACCAGGCCGCGTACACACACCTTTTGTCGACAACTATCTCGAAGAAAATTATCCGGACAATCGCGACGAGATGTTCGACAAACTGTCGAAGACTCAACCTATCGGTCGCATGGGAACGTCGGATGAAATCGCCGCAATGGTGGCCTACCTCTGTTCTGATGAAGCGGCTTTTGTAACGGGATCGAATTTCCCGATCGATGGCGGCTTCGTCACCCTGAATAACTAATCTGGACTAAATCATGAAACTACTTCGCTACGGCCCGACTGGACAAGAAAAACCCGGGTTAATGGACAATAACGGAAATATTCGCTGCCTGGCCGAACACGTTGACGATATTGACGGCGCGGCAATATCGGATGACACACTCGCGACATTGCGACAGCTGGATACGAACGCTCTGCCGCTCATCGACGAAGGCGTGCGTCTTGGCGCCTGCGTAGGCAACGTTGGCAAATTCCTGTGCATCGGACTCAATTATTCAGATCACGCGGCTGAGTCCGGTATGCCGGTCCCTTCTGAACCGGAAGTGTTTACCAAGGCAACCAGTTCGATCTGTGGCCCTGACGACGACATCGTTCAACCACTCAATAGTGAGAAACTCGATTGGGAAGTCGAACTCGCCATCGTTATCGGCAAACACACATCCTATGTGTCCGAGGAAGAAGCGGCTGATCATATAGCCGGCTATTGCGTGTGCAACGATGTCTCCGAACGCGCTTTCCAACTTGAGAAAGGCAGCCAGTGGGACAAGGGCAAAGGCTGCGACACATTTGGACCCATTGGCCCCTGGCTGGTCACTCGGGATGAAGTCGAAGATCCTCAGAATCTTGACATGTGGCTTGAAGTGAATGGACATCGCTACCAGGACGGCAATACCAAAACGATGGTTTTCGGTGCGGCATTTATCGTGAGCTACCTGAGCCAGTTCATGAGCCTGCAACCTGGCGATGTCATCTCGTCTGGTACACCACCCGGAGTTGGCCTCGGCCAGAAGCCGCCTGTCTATCTGTCAGTAGGTGACAAAATCAAACTGGGGATTGACGGGCTGGGCACACAAAGTCAGACCGTCGTCGCACTGGATAAATAGTGAGCAAGCTCGATCATTACCTGAATATTGACGACCTTCGCCGCGCCGCGAAACGTCGCGCACATCGTATGGTGTTCGACTATATCGATGGCGGCGCCGATGACGAGGTCACGCTCGGACGAAATACCAATGCCTTTAACGACTACGACTTGCTGTTCAAGGTGCTGGCGGGTGCTGATGACATCGATATGTCGACGACACTACTCGGCGAGAAAATAGACGTTCCCTTTTTCGCTTCGCCAGCCGCCGGCCACCGTCTATTCCACACACATGGCGAGCGTGGTGTTGCCAAAGCCGCCGACAATGCAGGTACGATCTTCTCACTGTCTACACTGTCGTCCGTTTCCATTGAGGAAATCGCCGCGCTGACCAGCGGTCCGAAGTGGTTCCAGTTGTATGTGTGGAAGGACCGCGGCCTGGTTAAAGAGATGATAGATCGTGCGCGCGAGGCCGGTTACAAGGCACTTATCCTCACCGTCGACTTCCCGATCGCTGGCAATCGCGAACGTGATCCCCGCAACGGATTTTCAATTCCGCCAAAGGTCGGCATCAAGCAAGCCTGGCACGCGCTGATGGCACCGGCATGGTCTCTCGACTACGTCATTCGTCCGTCGGTCAAGTACGCGAACCTCTCCGAAGACACCGCAGCCGTATCGTTGCAGGATTTCGTTTACGAGCAGTTCGACGCTGGCTTCAACTGGAAAGACGCCGAGTGGTTACTTGGGGAGTGGAATGGACCAGCAGTGATTAAGGGTGTTGTGCGCCCCGACAACGCTCGGCAGGCCATCGATCTCGGCTTTAATGCTGTGATGGTCTCCAATCACGGCGGCCGTCAGCTGGACCGGTCCCCTGCTCCCGTTCACGTGCTCGAGTCGATTGTTGATGTGGTCGGCAGTGACGCCGAGGTCATTCTCGACGGTGGTGTTCGACGCGGAACAGATATTCTCATAGCGCTTGCGTTGGGCGCGAAAGCGGTCGGGTTTGCTCGCCCGTTTCTCTACGGGCTAGCGGCTGCCGGCGAAGCTGGTGCGTGCCGAGCGATGGAGATGCTAAGCGACGAATTACGACGCGACATGGTGTTGCTCGGCACCCAACGTATCAACGAGATCGACCGCTCGCTCGTCAAGCGTCGGCAGGGACACTAACGCCAGTCGATGGTCGCCTCTTTGGTTTCGATGTTGATGTACACGGACGCGTATTCAAACTCGCGCCTGTACTCGTAGCCATCCTGCCTGGCATCACCTTTGGGCGGGCCCAGCCTTTTGTCGTATTCGGGATACCATGCGTAGGCGCCATGCTCGGCGCGATAGCCCCACGTGTAGTTGAAGTAGGAATGTTCCTGCGCCACGATCAGAAAGGCAGCCAGCGGGAATGTAATCCTCTCCTGTGCGAGCCGTAGCTTCTCGGCCTCCGGCATCTTCATGGCCTCTTCGTCAATCCAGAGGAATCCCGGAAACGCTTTTAAGATAACGACCTTCCCCGCCTTGCCGGCCCGCGTCATACGCTCGATGTCTTGTGCGATCTGTTCGGGTTCCTGGCTTGCGAGCACATTGAAATGCTCGATGATCGCGCCATCGCTGTAGTCCAGGTACTTCATTCCACCGTGGTCCCAGCCTCCAGGCACTGAGCGAATGCCGTTGTAGATTAAAATCTTGTCAGGTCCGACGGCCTGCCTGAGATCAGACAGCGTTTCTCCGATACCCCGCTCGATGGCCGCGTACTTGCCGGCACCCCATTTCTCAATATTGCCGGCAGGCTTCAGCGCAATCTGCGGGAGGGCGTCAAGAAAAACGCCATCCATCGATCCCTGCTCTAACATGTCTGCCGCGTGAGAGACCCACCATCGCCGCCAGTCTGGATTGGACAAGTCGTAGCGCCGCAACCCGTCGGTCCCAAATTCCTTCAGGTCCAGCCCGCCGTCTTTGTGATGGATAAACCAGGACGGATCATAAACGCGCCTTTCCGAGGTGGCATACACCGGATAGTCCAGCAGTAGATTCCAGTAGTACAGCATCGTGGCAGCGGGGTTGGCCGCTTTTATGCGCGCGACATCCACCAACGTGCCCTGCTCGGTGTCGCCGTACTTCGCCATACCATGGGCTTTCTCGAGTACGATGAAGTCGTAATTCGAGGCGATGAAGTCAACGTCTTCGTCACTCAAGCCCTCCGGATCGCCAAAGTGCGAGTAAAGCGGCACGGTGTCCCAGCTGAATGGCGGGCGATGGGATTCCTCGGCGAATCCGGCTGTCGAAACAAGAACCAGAACGAGGGGTATCAGGCGACGCAGCGTATACATATGTGCAATTCATCTGTATATATACATGACATGCGAATATGTCATATCCCAACCTGCTATGCAATTGTTTAGATTCTGGCCCGGCTGCCTTTGGCTGCTGATGCTTGGCAGCAGCTTCGCGGCTCAAAGCGACCAGCATCAGCTCAGGAACGTCCTGATTATCGGAGACTCCGTCTCAATCGGATACACCCCTGCGGTAACGGAGATTCTGGAAGACGTCGCGCACGTTCAGCGCCCGGATGAAAATGCCCGTGACACGAGAACAGGACTGAGGAACCTGGATCGCTGGCTCGGCGACACGCAATGGGACGTTATCCACTTCAATTGGGGGCTGCACGATCTTTGCTACCGGCACCCGGAATCGACGGCGACCGGCCGCCGCGACAAAATAAATGGAACCATCTCGGTTCCGCTACCCGAGTACAAAACGAATCTCGAAGAGCTGGTTCGGAGGCTTCAGCGGACGGGAGCCCGTTTGATCTGGGCGAATACCACGATAGTCCCGGATGGTGAGGTAGGCCGCATAGTGGGAGACGACCAGGACTACAATCACGCCGCGCGGGAGATCATGGATCGTCATGGGATCACGGTTAACGATCTGCACTCACTAACAACCCGCTTCGACCCATCTTTGTTCGTCGCTGCCGGTGATGTGCATTACACCGAAGAGGGCTATGTCGCCATTGCCGCTCAAGTAGCGGAAAAAATTCGAATTGCCCTGGATCGGAATGATCCGGACTTCCTGGAAGATTCGTTCGGAAATCTGATCGACGACACTCCCCCACCCAATGTCTATGAAGTCGAACAGAGGGGTGATGGGCAGCTCGCATTTTATCTGGACGGCCCCGATTACAAAGGCTCGGCCACGCGTATTTTCGCGATTTACGGCGCTCCGGAGACTCCCTCGGTCTCCGATAGACTCAAGCCCGGCACGTTTCCGGCAGTGGTTCTGGTTCATGGCGGTGGTGGTACTGCCTTCACCGAGTGGGTCCGTCGCTGGAATAAAGCCGGGTTCGCGGCCATCGCAATAGCGGTCGAAGGACAGACGGACGGCGTCGTCGATCAGAGCATTCAGGGACCTGACCGATGGCAACGACACGAGTTCGGAGGACCATCCAGAGCAGGTATCTACCAGGATGCCGATGAACCGATCGCCGACGAGTGGATGTTTCATGCGGTGTACGCCACGATTCAGGCCAACAACTTTCTGCGCAGCCAGGCTGAAGTTGATTCGGCCAATATCGGAATTGCAGGAATATCGTGGGGCGGTGTGATAACGGCGACGGCCGTTGGCTTCGACCAGCGTTTTTCATTCGCTGTGCCGATCTACGGAAGCGGTTACTTGCGCGATATTCCCCACCAATACGCTCAATCACTCACCCGAAACTCAGAGTACTCTGTGAACTGGGAACCGGCATTGCGTCTAAAGCGGTTCACAAATCCAACACTATGGCTCACCGGCAGAGCGGAGAATAACTTTTACCTGCCTGCACAGGCCGCTTCCTACCGATCAGTCGGAGGCACAGTTGCGGTATCAATCAAGCCAGGCATGCGTCACGGACATCAAGCGGCGTGGAGTGAGCCTGAGCCCTATGCATTTGCAGCGGCTGTAGTGCAATCCGGAGAACCACCATTCGTACCCAGTGAAGTGGTTCTGACCGACAACGGAAGCGTCGCTGTTTCCTTCCGGATCAGTAAGGAGTTAGTGGCGACTTCGGCAGTAGCGTACGTCACCAATGAGGAAGTCATCGATCCGGAGACCGCTTGGCAAGAATTCCCTGCATCAATTGCTAGGGTGGACGATGATTTATCCACTGTGGAGGTGCATATTCAGTCGATTCCGGGAGATTCCGCTCACTGGTTCGTAAATCTTTCATTACGCCACGAAGATAGCGGCCAAATGCTGACAGCCAGTGGTCGGTTGAATTCGATAGCAAGGTGAACTGCCCTGAGGGATGGCCTCGCTGCGCTCGGCGCCCGACAGGATTTGAACCTGTGCCCCTTGCCTTCGGAGGGCACGACTCCGCACGTAAATGCTGCGGCAACAGGTATTGTAGGTCGGATTGAGGGTTGTCGGTTTCCTATTCCAAAGCTTCTTTGTTTTTCAATACCTTAAGAATAGAAGTGGCGGAGAGAGAGGGATT
>CESR01032303.1_pt1 | contig 18030 bp, 13 predicted proteins | sample 356351 | NCBI WGS metagenome assembly CESR01 (sample SAMEA2622149, study PRJEB7988) | marine metagenome | isolation source: saline water (ENVO:00002010), including | reverse complement strand
AGTGGGTGCTAATGGCTGGGCTCCTATTCGCTCTTCTGCAGTTGGGGGCATGGTACCTCTTCACCCTCGTCATTCCACATGAGGAGCTGTTTGCAAAACACGGATTCAATACAGACCAAGCGATAGACCTACGGAGATCTTGGATATTCGCCGCAATTCTTGGAACTGTCGAGTTCCTAATCCTAATGGCGCTCTTCCTCTTCCTCGGAACATCATGGCTCATCGACAACTGGAACTACATAGGCCTGCTCGTAATCGCCGCCCTAGCATCCCCGCTGCTTGCACCCGCCATGCTCACAATCCAAGAGGAGACCCGAGTAAGGAGGAGGGACGATGCCTTCCCGGAATTCATCCGAGCTTTCGGTGGAACCGCTCAGGCGAGGGCACAAGAGCCCAGTGCCATGATTAAGGCGCTGTCAGGAATTGACTTCGGAGCTCTGGATGCATCAATCGCAAACCTCGAAAAGCGCCTGTCGATGAGGATTGACAGCGATTTCTCTTGGAATTGGTTCGCTGCCGACAACAACTCCATGCTGGTGTCCAGATTCACTAGGGTCTTCATCGAGGGCTCGTCATCCACGGGAGAGGCCGGTTTGGTCGGGGACTTGGTCTCACAGAGCACCACGACACTCCTAGGCCTCAGACAGAGGAGGCAGATTTCTGCCCAAGTCATGCGCAGCGTCTCCTACGGGCTCCTCATAGCGATGATCGTCGCCCTCAACATCACGACATCGATTATCGCGGGGCTCGGCGAGACCATCGCCGAAGTCGCAGCCGGACTTGTCGACAGCACCGGTCAAGTTGGCACCGCTTCAGGTGGGGTGGACGTCGCACTCCCCGTGCTCGCTGAAACTGGAGGAGTTCAGCAGAACATCGAACTGTTCCAGTTCATGGGCTCCTTCCTGATTGTGGTTTCCATCGTCGTCCTAGGACTCATTACCGCTCGAATCAGGGGTGGTGGAACAACCCTCGTTCTCGGCCAGATGATCCAGATGATGTGGGTCGCAGGAATAGCCAATTTCTTCAGCGCTTGGATACTCACTCAGTCTGTGGGCCTGTTCCAAACAGGATGACGGGCACACGAAGGCTTGATGTCGTAGACTCAACGCCTAGTTTCATGGATGCTGACCACTTGCTCGATTGGCTACGAGTCATCGTACTGTTCTTCTGTATGGGATTCGCTGCTCGATCCGACTACTCCACACTGAGAGTAAGCGACCGACACTGGCTCAACTGGACCGCTCCTGCGACCGCACTGCTGATTGCCGAGATGACCCTCCTCGGCACATCTGCGTCAAACTATTACATGGTAGCAACTCTACTGGCTGCTGCCTCCATCCCTCTTTTCGATCCCCCAAACCTGGTGGAGGCGAAGAGGTGGGGGAGTAATGAGGTAACTCTGGCATCGATCTACCTGGTTGCAGCCGTAGGCTTGCTGGGCGGGGCCCTAGAAAACGCAAATACTGACTTCGTCGCATTGGTCCTAGGCAACGAGTCACCTGAGATCTCCCTCTGGTGGTCCATGCTGGCAGCCCTCGTCACCATGATCCTCTACCTCTCTGCATGGCGAATCGGCTTAATCCAGGGAGGTGCCGACGCCAAGGCACTAGTCCTGATCACCCTCTTGCTACCCTCATGGGCATTTCTTCCAGAACCCCTATTCGCTCCAGATGACGCTCTTTTCAATCTCCCACCATCGATGGTCATGTTCCTTTGGGCTTCGCTGGTTTTCATGTTAGCTCCCCCGGTATTGATTTTCCAGAATGCCATGAACGGCAGCATCGAGTCTTGGGCCGATCTCAAGATGGCTTGGCACGCCATCAAGAGACCGCTTTCCGAAATCGGGGATAAGCCGGTCTGGCTGCTAACAGAGGCTATTCATGATGACGAATTGGATGACTTCCGAATCGTCAACAGGGTGCTGCCCGGTTCAACCACTCCATCTGTAGACGAGATATCTCAGAGGCTCGCGGAACTCGAGATGCGAGGTGTAGAAAGTGCTTGGATAGCCACTAAGCACCCATTTGTGGCCTATCTGTTCCTTTCTATCGTCCCGCTGTTGCTGTTAGGCGATCCCCTGGGCGTCCTAGCCAAGTCGTTCTGATCAGATGAAATCCTCAAGCGTCATAACCGTGACTCGATCATTATTGAATAGTGAATCGACACTGGACGCCATCCAACCAACCCTGTGCTTGGTATAGTCATCAACGCCATAATTCTCCATAATACCCTGTGTGACTTGGATGTATTTTCTGACTGCTCCCTCAGAGACCGTTAGAACGACATTCCCTCCGCACATTGAACCGTTGTTCCCACCTGCCCCTGAGAACCCCCGGGTGCCTTGAGAAGTCTGCTTGATGCACTTCCCGGCTAATGGCATCCTGCGATACGACTCCCCGCACTTCACACATCGTACCTTTTGCCTAGTGAAAGCCATCATATTGCCCCTCATGTCCGGTAGGAAGTGGGACTCAATTACCTGCTTCGCTACGCCATCAACGCTTACTGATCTGAGCAACCTACCCAATTCAAGTTGACCGCCAAGTTTGTCCTCCATCTTCACCAGAGTCTTGTAAGCAGAGTTCTCCGGACCCGCATCAAGTTTTCCTGAGTCATGGGTCCACCCGTAGCCTCTCAGATCTCCGATGGAGCCAAGCCTATCTCCAACTAAGTCCACCTGTTCCCGAACCTCGTTTGCATGTGGCTGAGCAAGCGTCTCTTCATAGAACTGCTTCGAATAGCTCCATGAGCAATCGACGTTAAGGGCCTCCTTGTCGATTTCGCTTGGATTTAGCCGCGTAGTGAGAACAATCGGTGCATCCATCCTCCCTCCCCTATTAGAAGGCAGAATCGACTGTGTGAAGTTGAGCAGCCCGTCCATAAGCATCAGTATGCTATCCTCGTCCCCATCGCAGTTCCTTCTCTTAGCAGCATGGAACAGTGGGTGAGCGTAACCGGCGGAGGAACTCGTCCATCCGATTATTCGGCACGCAACTCCTCCCGAAGTGTGAGGGGCAAGGCCTATCGCAACGTGGCCCACTAGGTCTTGAGCCTCCTTAGCTTCGTAGAATGGGCGCATGCCGTAGAAACTAACCAGAAGATCGTCAACGAACGCGCAGATCGAAAGAAGATGGCTCACCGCATTCATAGACGGAATGAAGTCTTGAGGGAGCAACTCGATAAATTGCTCATCCGAACTAACCCCGACTCCTCGAATGTCGTGAGTGTACCCCATCTTGACTAGTTCCTTCCACGGGGTTCCAATCTCACAGGGACGGAAGTGGGTTACTGGCACGTCACTCATGTCGTAACGAGAGGTCCCATCTCTGAAAACCGAGACTCCATGCTTCGCTCTCAAAATCCCTTTCTCAAGAGGTTCCGGAGTCTGATCAGTCGACATCAGCCCCTTCACGGCCTTGATCTTTTCAGGGAGGTTTTGGAGTCCCAGAGCCCTTCTCTTGACCTCTAGAATTGGACGTAGATCGACAGTTGTCCTCTCGCCCTTCCTTCGAGATCTCCTCCTAGGCCGCTTAGGTTCCGAAGTCCTGCCACCACATTCTTCTGGGATCTTAGGGTCGTTCCTATGGTGGCATATTAGGTGCGGTGATTCGCGTCCACATGACTCGCAGAACCTCGGCCCCATCACGGTTCTAATCGAACCTCTAGCAGATGCCTCTGACATCAATCGTTGCGGACCACCGCTCTCCCCTATGGGATAAATTGAGTGCACCAGGGGCTTCATTTCCCTGACTCCTGATTTTTCCGGCCTCCCCATGCGAGCTCCGATTCTTGAAGGGACAGCGTCTTCCCAACGCAAGTGCGAGACCTTCCGGACAATTATCAGGGATCTATCAACTTCGAAGTCATCCAGCGTGGCTCTAGCCCCTATATCTTCTACAGAAGCGCCTCCACCATCATTTCCAATTAGCTTTGAGTTGGCGATTGATGAACTCTCCACTAGCTCCCTTATGAGCGGCCCCGCCTCAACCCTCTGCCTGATGGTGCCACCAGACTGCTCAAGCCCGAGCCCATCCACAAGCCCTTCCCAATGTCTAGGGACAACAATGTCACCGTCATCGTGGGAGTGCTCCAAACCCAGGGTCATGAGTCCAGACTTCACCACTCCGTGAACTCCTACTTCGGTCCATCTGGGCCATTCTTCCAATACTGGCTCACCAATGCCCAAATCTCTGCTGGACAATTCGAACGGCCATCCTTCGGAGACCCCCTTGATCCTCATCGACCCATCCTCAACGACAGCATTTTCGATCAAAGAATCAATCAGCACGGGCATGAACTGGGGAGGAAGGTCAGACCACCAGAGATTCCATGGTGGAGGAACGGCAGCCCCCAGGCTCTCTGAAATCTTGCATACCTGCTCCCATGAGAGCTCTGTTTCACGGAGGAATGTAATCCAATCTCGCTGACGCCAAGACCTGTCCAGAGGATCCTCCCCCCCTCTCTCAATCGCACCGTTGAACGGAAGGCCCGGCGGCAAATCACTCCTGGGTAGACCAAGAATTCCAGCGAAATCCTCTACCTTTTCATGGTTATCCAATGACTCTGCAACTTCGGCTGCCCACCAATCTACCGAATAGGGTGAAGGAATCAACGACTTGTTGTTCTCTAGGAACTCGCCGAAGCCCAACAGAATCTCCCCTGAATCCCAAATCGAGACCAGATTTTCTCGAAACTGCTCCCATTCCTCGGGATTCTTCACTCTGCGAAAGGCACCATCTTTCAGTAGTACAGTGGGGCCGTCGATTTCAGTGCACGGTGTGACAGCACATGCCTTGCCTGGCCCCTCAATCTTCATCTGGGTGCCTACTGATAGAAACCCTCCCAACGCTTCCATGCTTGTCGGATTTATTCCCGCAGCGGCAAGTCCGGTAGCACGACTCCTTCCATATCTAAGTCTGAAACCTCCAGGTTCCCGAGGCTCGCCGAAAATCGGTCTTCCCGCAATCACGTCTCCCATATACCTACTCTCCCTAGGTACCACGCGTCGTTTCATCCTGCCATCTTCAGCGCTCTGGGCCTTTCCTTTTTCGGCGAATCTAGTGATGAACTCCCATCCCGGCACGTCCAACCTCTCTGTATGGGTCTGAATCTTAGGTGCCTTTAGGCAGAGTCCTTCTCCGATTACTAGCATCACGCCCCCGCGAACTCTAGTGCGGTAGGATCCGTTCTCGTTCATCACGTTCCTCACTTCCTTGTACCCAGCGCACTCCATCTTCTCGGTCTCCTCGCCGTTAATCATCACCGGACAGGCCTTGACAATCAGCTCGGTTTCTTCTGGTGGCGGGGTGTACTGCAGATTCTTCCGGTATAGCCCGAATTCTTCCTTCACTCTCTCCACCTCAGGTATCGTTGGGACGTATCTCCCAACTTCCAGATCGCGTCGCAGGATGTCCCCAATCAGAACCCCCAGAGCTTGAGCAGTGCCCCCAGCTGCCCTAATCGGGCCGCAGAAGTCAATCGAGAGAAACTCTGATCCATCCGCATTGTTCAAAATCCGCACGTCGCCAATTCCATCCAGAGGGGCAACCAGTACGGCTTCGGTCAGTACAGCAAGTCCTACTCTAAGGCCGGAGTCTATCGATCTTCTCTTGTCACCCGTCTTCAAATGCATCCTTTGGGTTACTGACTTAGCAACCTTGATCGCAGCAGTCTCCCTATCATTGGTTTCAAGCAGACCTCTAAGCTCTCCCTCAATTCGGAGTGGGCTCTTTGACCGATCGTCCGGATCTGGGTATAAGTATGGGAATTCTAGTAGCTTCTCGGTCCTGCTAGCGAGGTCCGCAGCACGAGGAATCTCTACGACGTCAGAGAAGTCTAAACCCTTCAACTTGGCTTCGGAAGCTACCTTGTATGCCTCATCAATCTTCTCGTCAAGCCAAATCTGGTACTTTTCCTGCTCACGCTGCAGCCGAATTGCGTCTATTGCTGCCACCGGTGAACCACTTTTCATGTCGCATGCCCCGCAGGATGGCTCACCATCAAACTAGACCGTCCAAGAACATTGACGCAAATTCGGTTATTTTCACCTTCATACGAAGGCAACCTTCATCCGATTTAGTTTAGACCACGTGGGAGGAAGATGACGTCAACCACGATGGATGAAGCGAAGAAACGACTTGTCGGCAGGGTCCGGGACCTGGCTTATTTGCATACTGAGGATAAGCCCTTCACCCTAGCTAGCGGAAGGCAGAGCAGCCACTTTTTCGATATGAAACCGGTGATGATGGACCCCGACTGCGCTCACTTGCTCGGCGTGCTAATTCACTCCGCTTTGCAAGATTTAGGCCACGTCGATGCAATAGGTGGCCTCGAACTTGGCGCCGTTCCCCTAACTGGCATTGCAATAGCCAAGGCAGGAAAGGGCTCACGCCTCCGGGGATTTATTGTGCGCAAGGAACCCAAGGGAAGGGGAGGCAGGAAAACAGGAAACCCGCCGGGAATTGAGGGTTCTAGCCTGAACCCCGGAGACAGGGTAGTCCTGTTGGAGGACGTCACCACCACTGGGGGGTCTGCTCTGAGGGCAGCTGAGAGGTTGCGAGAGGTGGGATGCGAAGTCATCGCATGCATCACGATACTTGATCGTCAGGAGGGGGGCACCGAGGCCTTCGAACAGGCAGGCATAGCTCTAGTTCCATTAATCGTCAAGTCCGAAATAACGGGTTGATTTGATGGGTCAACATGAGATAGATCCGTATTCAGAACCCTACCACCCTTCAAAACTTGAGAGGAAGGAGTACATCGGAATCGGCGAATTCTTCTCTGTTGACATACGCACCGGGATTATCGTAGAAGTCCAAGAATTCCCAGAGATGCGCAAGCCCTCTTACAAAATCAGAGTAGACTTCGGACCCATAGTCGGAAAGCTTTGGAGCTCCGCCCAAATTACGAATTACTCACGAGCCCAACTGATAAGTCGAACTGTGGTAGCCGTGATCAATCTCGGTGAGAAGACCCTTCCCACTGGATTTGTATCACAGTTCCTGATTCTTGGCGCCCTAGATTCGGATGGAACGGTAAGGCTTCTGGAACTTCCAGAGGGCACCCAACCGGGGTCAACAGTGGCGTAGCAATTTCTCTGATGCATACCATATTGAACTTGGAACGCCCACTGTGCAATATGACCTATGTTAGGATGACGACCAGCGCCGGCCCGATAGACATCGAACTCTTCACCGACAACATGCCAATCACCGCTGGAAACTTCCTCAAGCTCGTTGAAAAGGAATTCTACAACGGTCTCCATTTCCACCGAGTCATTCAGGGATTCATGCTCCAAGGTGGTTGCCCTCATAGCAGAGATCCTCACAATGGTAGGGCTGGAACGGGTGGCCCTGGATACAAAATTGCTGACGAGCATTTGCCAGATGCAATATTCTCGAACGAGCCAGGAACATTGAGCATGGCCAACGCCGGACCCAATACGGGGGGCTCACAGTTTTTCATCAACACCGTTCACAATAAATTCCTTGATTCTAAACACCCTGTCTTTGGAAAGGTCGTCAAAGGAATGGACGTTGTTACTGCCATTGAAACTACACCAACAGGACCCGGTGATCGGCCGCATGACCCACAGAAGATAATCAAGGTAGAACGAGTTTGAAACCAAGAATGAATGTATTTATTAATAACTTATTAATAGGAACACCATGGCAAAGCACCGTGTCGGCGATCGTAGAATAATTACTGTAAGCATTCCAGAGGATATAGCAAGAAGATTGGATGCAAGAGTCGGAACAGGCCGAGAGCATGGAAGATCGGCTACTATCTCCAAGATGATTGAGACTTCCCTTTCTGGAGGCAAGGCTTCCAGCAGAATCAGCCCGGAGTCCAAGCCCAGACAAGCTCGATCCAAACCGGGAAAAATCCGAATCGAGAAGGATACGATGGGCGAGGTCGAAGTCCCTGCTGACAGGTACTACGGCGCCCAGACCGCTCGATCACTGATGAATTTCGACATCGGTGATGACATCATGCCCCGTTCTGTGATCAGGGCCTTCGGAGTCCTCAAGCAGGCTGCCGCTGAAACTAACGTAGACCTGGGGGTGCTAGACCCCGAGATCGGTGAAATGATCATTTCTGTCTGTGACGAAGTCATTTCCGGGTCCCTCGATGGGCATTTCCCTCTGAGAATTTGGCAGACTGGCTCGGGAACACAGACCAACATGAATGCCAATGAGGTAATCGCTAACAGGGCCATCGAGGTGGCAGGAGGGAAGCTTGGCAGTAAGTCTCCCGTTCATCCCAACGACCATGTCAACCGCGCTCAGTCTAGCAACGACACCTTTCCCACGGCGATGCACATCGCTGCAGCCGAGGAGTTCCACCACACTTTGATACCCTCAGTGAGCTACTTGCGATCTGCGTTGTCAGAGAAGTCCGACGAGTTCGCTGACATCATCAAGATCGGCAGGACCCATCTCATGGATGCGGTACCGCTGACTTTGGGGCAAGAGTTCAGCGCCTACGTTTCAATGCTGGATGCTGATATAATCAGGGCTGAGAACGCTCTCTCTGATCTCTTCGAGCTGGCACTAGGTGGGACAGCTGTAGGGACCGGTCTGAATACGAGTCCAGACTTCGCCGACCAGGTTGCGCATAGGATAGCGGAGAAGACCGAACTACCCTTCATCAGCGCTGAAAACAAGTTCGCACAGCTCGCTGCACACGATGCGATTGTTGCTGCATCCGGAGCGCTCAATACCATAGCAGCATCTCTGATGAAGATCGCAAACGACATCAGATGGCTGGGATCAGGACCGCGATGTGGATTCGGAGAGCTGGCCCTACCTGCAAATGAACCCGGATCCAGCATAATGCCAGGAAAGGTCAACCCGACCCAATCTGAGGCAATGACAATGGTCTGCTGCCAGGTAATGGGTAACAATTCAGCGATTTCATTCGGTGGCAGCCAAGGAAACTTCGAACTGAATGTGTTCAAACCCCTGATGATTCACAACCTCTTGCATAGCGTCAGGCTAATTTCTGACACGTGTCGATCGTTCACGGACAATTGCGTATCAGGGCTTGAAGCCAACGAAGCCAAAATCGCAGAGCACCTCGAGAACTCGCTAATGCTGGTAACCGCACTAAACCCTCATATCGGTTATGACAATGCAGCTAAGATTGCCAAGAACGCACACGAAAAGGGCCTCACTCTGAGGCAGAGCTCACTAGAACTGGAAATGCTTTCTGACAAGCAATTCAATGAGTGGGTCAAGGCTGAGAGAATGATTGGGCCAAATGGGTGAAAATCCCTCCAAGAAATTCTCACAGAATAGCAATTGGGAATTGGGGGGACAAGCTCCACTCAGTCTGGAACTGATAATTGGGCTGATGTCAAACCTCGGTGAACAGGTGGGAGCAACAGAGGGTTCTGCACATGGGGGAGCATCCCCCTCTGTTAACTCCGCAGGGTCCGGGTGTCTCCCGGGCCCGAAGGCCCGGGTTCCCCCGGGTAGACGACTCCGACACCTCTAGGGTCTCTTTGTCATTTCCCGACTCTTGGTGGATCGCTCCTCCATTCGCCGCATCCGCATCCAGTCCTGCCTCTCGGCGTTTCTTTTCACGTCCCGATACTGGCTCCTCCACGGGTCTCCCCGCCCTCGTTGCCCTAGTGTTTCCCTCGGTTTCCTTCCCCTTCCTTGCGTCCGGTTCTCTCCGCTTCGTTCCCCACTCACACGACCCAGGTTCATTCTCTTCCCCCTACGCGCGTGTATCTCCGCAGCTTCTCTCTCGCTCTCCCCTTCCTTGCGTCCGGTTCCTCCGATTTCGTTGCCGCTGCTTTCACGTCCACAGACGATCTAGCTCTTTCCCGCTCTCCTTTCGAATCACGGTTCTACCGCCCCGGTTTCGGGGCTCGGTTTTGTGGCCCGCGAGTCGCGCCGAAGCGCCCTCACACCACTCCCCCGGAGCGGCAAGAAACACAGGGTCGTGACCGGCTCATAAACATTTCGTGAATATAGGCGCAGTTCACTGGAAATTAGGGTTTCAGAAGACAATTTCCACTGCAATTCATTTACTCCGAAGGTTCCTAATTCTGCTTCTTAGCAGTGACCTGTTTTTCCTGCCAGCAAACTCTTCCTCAGCTTGATTTAATCTACGTTCCAGAACCTTTTGCTCAAAGAGGAAAATATTCCCGATATCGTCGCCGAGCGCCATCACACCTCCAGAGGAACATGCAACACCGATTCGTTCGGCGTGCAACGCCTCAAGCTCAATCACCCCGTTTCTGAGTTCGATGATGCTAATCACTGCTTGATTCGACCATGAAGACGCCCACACACAATCCCTCCCATCAATTGCAAACCCCAATTTTACAAAATCCACTTTGCCCTCGGTTTCAACGATCCAAGAACCTAGTTTTTCGCCTGATACGATAAGCCCGGATTCCAACCCGGCTATCCACTCACCACTAGCATCCAAGGAAGAAATTGAGCTAGATCCTGCAGTGCGGCAAATTCGAGCCTCTCCAGAAAGTTCGCTAACCCCTCCGTCACTATGCCCCAGGAAAATTGCATCCCGGTCAGAAAGTACACCTGTTGTGATGGGAGCGTGATTCTCTAGGGAGAAATATTCCGGCTCGCTACTCTTTGAGACAACTACGAATCCACACCTAGGCCTACTCAGTCCCAATGTAACCTCTTCACCCACAGCCGAAATTGTCCACGCCCTCCCCTCAATTTCCCACCTTTTGGTCAGTTTCCCCCCACGGTCAATTAGCCAGACCGACGCCTCCGTATAGTCCTGGATTTCTAACTCATATACGGATGAAGTTGCCCAAACGTCTCCATTAGCGTATCGAATCAAGTCACTGGAACCCTCTAGAGAGACACTCCAAACGAAATCACCATTCTCCAGATTAATCGCATGAACCTTGTCTGACTCCGTAAAGAACATGATATTTCCATCGATGTCCGAGTCAGAGCATGGACCACTAACCGACACTCTCCAGATCTCCGAACCTCGGCTGATGCTCCAACATGCAACCTCTCCTTTGTGAGAGCCAGCAATTAACCGATCCCCAGATAATTGTATCAAGGTACAACGATCACCGATGTCGCGGACGAAGGAAGCGAATCCCTCCAAAGACACCGGTCCCACGCCCACTCACAGACGCTCTTGCGTATCGGGGTTTCCTACCATCAGGCCGTTAAACCATAGAGACGCTCAATCTTGGAGTTCAGATAACCGATGAATGCATCGGGCGATGGTGCTTTTCCGGTGGCCTCTTCGATTAATTCCGCCGGTTCAAGGATGCTGCCCCGTTGGTGAACGTGTTCACGCATCCAATTTAGTAGTGGGTCGAACTCACCTCTACGCATCTGTTCATCGTGGTTTGGCAGATCATTGCGAGCCGCTTCGAGAAGTTGTGCGGCGTACAGATTTCCCAAGGTGTATGTCGGGAAGTAACCAAATGCGCCCATTGACCAATGGATATCCTGTAGAACTCCGAGAGCCCTGTTCGGAGCTCTAATGCCCAGGAACTCATCATACATGTCATCCCACGCATCAGGTAGCTCGTCAACCTCTAGGTCCCCTGCAATGAGCCTCTTCTCGATTTCATATCTGATCATGATGTGCAAGTTGTAAGTAGCCTCATCTGCCTCGACCCTAATCAAGCTCGGTTCCACTATGTTTACTGCTTGCCACAATTGTTCGGCACTGACCCCATCCATGTTTCCAGGGAAATTCTGCTGCCATAGCTCAAGAGCCCATTCGCAGAACTCTCTAGAGCGACCAACCTGATTCTCCCAAAGCCGGCTCTGGCTCTCGTGTACCCCGAGTCCGTTTGCACGGCCTGCAGGCTGGAAGTCCAAGTCGCGTCGACGACCTTGTTCGTATGTACCGTGCCCGGTTTCATGCATCGAACCATACAGGGAGCTGAAAGGATCCGACTCGCTATAGCGGGTGGTCCACCTAACATCGTCTGGGTTTGGCCCCCCGCAGAAGGGATGCGTCGAGGAATCCCTCCTGCCCGCAGAGAAATCGAACCCTATCGCCTCGGCGATGCTTTGGCTCAGCGACTCTTGGGCAGACTGCCCCCAAACGTTACCTTCTACCCATGAGACGTCTGGACGCTTACCACTCTCTACAACCGCTTTAATCAGAGGTGCAACGTTCTCCCTAAGACCTGCAAATAGCGGGTCAACCCTTGATACTGTTAGACCGGACTCGTATAGGTCCAGTAAAGCGTCGTAGCGAAGACTCTCGAAACCCAGGTAGTCCGCCTTCTTCCGTGCGAGGTCTACTGACTTGGCCAGGTCGTCTCGAAAGATGGAAAAGTCGTCCTTAGCCCGTGCATCAGTCCAAGAAATCTGCGCCCTTGAGCGATGCTTGGCCATTTCCTCTACGAACTCGGTGGGAAGCTTCGTACCTCTGTCAAACGACTCTCGTGCAAGCCTTACATTGGCCGACCCAACGTCTTCGAGACAGCCTGATTCCTCGAGGTGTTCCAACAGCTCCCCTATTCGAGGATCGGTAAGTCTCTCGTGACCGGTCTTCGAAATCCAAGCCAGATGCTCGGCTCGGAGTGCAGCTGCCTTCGGTGGCATCAGCACTTCCTGATCCCAGCTCATTAGCTCGCCAATCTGTCCAATAAGGGCGATATCTTTCAGTCTTCCAAGCAACTCCCCGTAGGCTTCCATGCATACGCGAGAAAGGACTTAGGGACATAGGTTACGGAATATCTCCGACTTAGACTCCTACGCCCAAAGCCTCCCTTAGGACAATTCCGATGCCGTACGAGATCAGGCTGACAGCTCCTAGGATTCCAGCCATTTCGAGGAACCTGACCCTGAACGAAACCTCCTCTACTACAGAAACGTAGAAATTGAAAATAGCTACGATTAGAAGCCCAATAGAGAAAGTGCAGGCTAGTGCCAGTACCTGAGGCTCTAATCCACGGAAGCCAGGGCTATCAGCTTGGAGTAATAAGTAGGGCGAAACTAGAAGGAAGACCGTAATCAGGTATGAAAGCCAAGTGAAGAATGCTGCTTTAATCGCAGACTCGCTCTTTTTCTCAGTCCTCGAGGAAAGATACTCCGAAGCCCCCATGCTGAATGCCGCTGCAATTCCAGTTACAAGCCCCGCTAAGGCAACCAGCCGCAAGTCTCGTAGGGCGAAGGTAAGCCCAGCCAACGCGCCGGTCAGTTCGACCAAAGCATCGGACATTCCGAGAACAACGCTGCCGGAATAACGTAGACGCTCCTCGTCTAGCATCCGAATCATGTTCTCTTCGTGAGCTTCCTCCTCCTCAGCTATCTCATGCAGCCCAAGCTCACGATACTCTGCAGCAGCATCTCTTTCCGTAGCTTCCATCATCTTAACAGCGAAAGTGAAGCCAAACATTTTGGAGAGTAAAACCTGTCTACGAACCTTACCCATATTGGCTCTGACCGACCGACCTGTCATTTTCGCAATCGCAGACTCGTGCCTCTCCTCCTCAAGAGCAATTGCCTCTAGTATGGCGCTATTTACGGGATCTGACTGCATCTTGGCAAGCCTTCTGTATACTTCAGCCTCAGTTGCCTCCATTCGCTGCAGGTGCAACAACCTCTCAAGTTTCGAGCCTTCCACGGTACTCTGTTAGACTCGGGACTATTGAACTCATCTCAGGAGACCGAATCCATCATGTGCGCCCCCCTGACGTGGAAAGCATGCATCTGCGGAAACTGAGCATTCACATCATCCTGCTTTTCCTAATGCCCTCGTTCTCTGGATGCTTGGGGATTTCAGATAATGCAGAAGATGTCCCAGTAGAGAAGCACTGGCTTCCTGCCGTAGAGGAGAGGTCCGAAATGCAATACCGCGTTGACGACGTTTTCAGCCGAGTCTCTAACAATGGGACCTTCCAAATAGATGCCGTCCGCTCTATTTTCGTACCAGTTCCAGCGATAGGAGTAGCCGACGGCGGGGCCGGCGTAACAGGCGGTGCCGAGGTGCATTTGGGATTATGGCTACCCGTCATGGATGGCTGTGATTTGGATGCCCTCGAAGTTCCCGATGATTGCAGAGTTCCAGTGATAGCTGAGATTGGCCCCTACTATGATGACGGCGATGTAGATGCACTAACCCCAGCGAACCGATTGGGCCGCTTCCTCATCGAGAACTTTGTACCTCATGGATATGGCGTAGCACAGGTCAGCGTTTTCGGTACAGGCGAATCGAATCATTGCATGGACCTAATGGGTCTCGATGAACAAGAAGGAATTCACGCTGCTATCGAGTTCCTCGGCTCCGCTCCGTTCTCAAACGGAAAGGTGGGCGCGATTGGCAAGTCATATGATGGATCCACTCCATGGGAGGCGGCAGCGATGGGCTCAGATTACCTTCGAACCATAGTGCCGATGTCCGGGCTAATTGGCGTTCATGACCTAATGTGGCGGAATGGAAGCATGGAGGCAAGGGGGGCAATAATGCATAATGGCGTTTACGGCAGCTTTGGTCTGGATGGAGACTTAGAGGATTCACAGAATGCCTGCGAGGGCTATTTCGAGGGCTATTACGCCGGTGTCGGAGCATACATCACTGGCGACAACCTCGCTTGGACTGGAAGCGATTACTGGGAGGAGCGCCACTTCCTTACTAGGGCTATCCAGAACTATGCTGGATCAGTTTACATTATCCACGGCATGCAGGACTGGAACGTGGACCCCCACATGGCATTCCCAGTTCACAATAAGATGATTGATTCAGGCTTCGAGGTAAAGGGACTCTATGGTCAGTGGGGCCATCATTACCCGGATCGTAGCGCTGATCATGGGGATCTAGGTAACGGTAGAGGCGCTGAGGCGTTCCCATACACACTAAGGTGGGACTGGGCAGACGATTTACTGGAATGGTTCGACTACTATCTATTTGACAAGGGACCACAGCCCAGGCTAATCGCCGAAATCCAGGACAATATGGGTGGCTGGAGAGTCGAGCAGACCTACCCTCCACCAGATATTGAATGGATTAGGCTCAACATGGATGAGTGCTCAATAATTGGAGGAAGCGACACAATCACATTGATATCAAGTCTGACCATTGAATGTCCCGAATTCGAGCAAGAGACCCGTATAGTGGGCTTACCAACCTTTCACGTGGAGGCATCGATATCAATCGCATCATCAAGTGGCCATCTTTTCGTTGAAATGGTTCAGTCGAGCAATGGTATGCATTTGGGACATGCGGTAATGGATCTCAGATTTCACGATGGAGGTAAGGAAGGTGCCATATTAGCACCTGGCTCCACAGTCATTGCTAAGATGGAGTTCTTTGGAATGGATGTAGTAATTCCGGAAGGAGACGGCATACAGTTGGTTATCACCCAGACAGGTGAGGACTACATTCCAAGCCCAGTATCTACAATGCCTGTCTCCCTAGGTTTAGGATCACAGAGCATACTAAGCCTGTCCACGATAAGTAGGAATTGCACTGATCAGTTCCTACCCCCGATGCACAGCGAATATCCCCAATGTCAAGCCCAAGATCAATCAGACACGGCCCCGAACGCTTGATGCGAGTACCAACGGTCGCTACAACCGATGACACGCAGCGACCTTGGGCCCAATGTTCCTGTTGCCGATAGGATTATGCTGCATCTGTGGGAACAGGATCATCAGGCGGATCACTACATCGTGTCACCTGATGTGACTCGTCCCGGGATAGCGGAATCTTGCGCGCTCCATCCTCCGAATGTTTCACGAGCAATGGGTGATCTAATGTCCAATGGGTTGGTTTCGGAACACAGACGGACTGTCAGGGGAGAAAGCCGCCGACAGAAGACGTGGCAGTTGACTGAAGAAGGTAGAGATTCCGCAAGGGACCGCATTTCCTCACTTAGGTCAGTAATGGTCCCAATTCGCTCGAGTGATGGACAGCTTCTGGAGATCAGAGCCGACGAGGCCGCATCCAAACTACAAACCGGCCTTACTCTTCTTCAGGTTCTAATGCATTCCCAGCACGAAGGAGTCCTGAACTTCGGCGATATCCGCTTCGGTGCTCTGCTGAGGAAAGAGGATGAGATTCCTCCCGGTTCAATTTCTATTCTCGCCGGAGCCCACTCGACTTACCATACCCATCCACCTAGAACTCGCACGGTGCATGGTAGATCTAGGGAGAAACAAGTTCTGAAAGACTGGTTTGATTCGGAAAAACCGATGTTTTCGCTGTTTGGCATTGCTGGTTGTGGAAAGACAACACTAGTGTCACATTGGCTGACTGAAACGTTGGAGGCAGACCTCGATCTAGAGGTGATGTACTACCCCTGCCAACCTTGGGACTCTCCACTGGGTATCGCTACCAGCATTCTACACAGATTAGGGATTGTTGAAGGGAAAGACCCGCACGGCGTTCTCAGCTCCTTGCCTTTGAGGCCCGGAGCTAGAATCAACATCGACTCTTATCGCAGAAGATTGACAGCTCACTTGTTGGACGACGAGGACCTCGTGGGGATTACGCATGGTGAGGTTTTGTTAATCTTGGATGACATCCATAACATCGGCAGCTCAGGAGAACACCTCTTCGGAGCTTTGCTTCAAATTGCAGAGTCAACTGGAATCAGACTAATGATGGCATCCAGGACTAATCTCGCTTTCTACGACCGCCGTGATGTTCATACTAGGAACAGGGTTGAGGAATTGCCACTCTCCGGCTTAACATTAGAGGAGGTGACAGATTGGCTGGAGAAGATGGATCTCCCAGACAGAGCCCCCGCTGCACAGATCCACAAGGCTACTGGGGGGCACCCTCTCGCAGTCGAGTTGCTGGAGATTTACGGCAAGACTCTACACGACGATTGGCTTCGATTCCTCGACGAGGAAATATTGGATGTTCTACCAGAGGACCATAGGGAACTCCTGTCCCTGCTGGCTGTAGCCGATAGACCAGTAACTTGGACCACTCTAGCCAATGCAGCTGGAGCAGATGGCCCCCCTCCCCAGCAGCTAATCGATCGCGGACTGATGCTCGAGCTGGAAGAGGGTCTGTGGTTACACGAGGCTTTGCGCTCCAGACTATTAAGGGAGGTTGGCGCTCCGCACGAGGAGAGATCTAGGAAGCTAAGCCAGGCTGCTGATTAGGCCATGTGCCTATCCAGCCACGCATCCATGGATTGCTTGGGCATAGCTCCTGTGATTCGGTCTACAATCTCCCCATTCTTGAATAGCATTAGCGCTGGAATCCCTCGAATCCCAAACCTTCCAGAAGTGAGGGGGTTTACGTCAGTGTTAACCTTCGCAACTGTAAGATCCCTCTCCCCTGCAATCTGAGCCAGCACTGGTCCTACCATCCTACAAGGCCCGCACCAGGGGGCCCAGAAATCAACGATAACCCACTCGTCACTCTTAGTAACTACATCGAAGTCAGAGTCACCCGCGTCAACCACCTGCCCCATTTGCTCACCAGCAGCTGAACGATGAGCTCGCATCCTATCAACATGCGCGTTGGGGATTTATTATCATGCGATGGATTGAGAACCTGAGTTCCATCCGAGGAACATGGGAAGAGAAATGGAAGTCACCCCTAGCATCCTCACCGCCGACTTCTCCAATCTGGGTGAAACTCTAGACGAAGCTGCTGCTGCTGGAATAAATTGGTTCCACATGGATGTAATGGACGGAAATTGGGTAGAGAACAAGACCATCACCTTCGGCCCGGCACTTATCCGCTCAGCACGCGATAGGCTCGGCCCGAACGTATTCATCGATTGTCATCTGATGGTTACCAACGCTGAGGAGACATGGAACCAGTACGTCGATGCCGGGGTGGACATGGTAATTGCGCATATCGAGGCAGTAAACGACTTCCCCCAACTAATCATCAACCTTCACGATGCCGGAGTGCAGGCTGGATGCGTCCTCAATCCAGAAACACCAACAGACGCAATCCTCGATCTCTTACCAGATCTAGACCTTGTCCTCGTAATGTCGGTCGTCCCTGGGAAGGGAGGACAGCAATTCATGCCAGAAGTAGAAGCCAAGGTCGCAACTTTTCGCACAGCCATTGATGCACAAAGCGCTTCAGGGG
>CESR01097873.1_pt1 | contig 18713 bp, 17 predicted proteins | sample 356351 | NCBI WGS metagenome assembly CESR01 (sample SAMEA2622149, study PRJEB7988) | marine metagenome | isolation source: saline water (ENVO:00002010), including | reverse complement strand
CTGCTTGGATTCACTGCTCAAATGATACTTATTCTATCGCTCGGTCATCTAGTTGCTCATACAAAACCAATTAATAATTTACTGGTTAAGTTGGCCAATCTCTTTCAATCTGCTAAATCTGCTTACATTGGATTGACGTTAATAGCTTCTTTCTCTAGCTTGTTTTCTTGGGGTATTGGCTTGATTCTTCCAGCAGTTTTAAGCTGCATAATCGCCAGCAATCTTAAAAAAAGAAATATCACAATTCATTTTCCACTTCTCGTTTGTTGTGGTTACGCAGGCTCGTTGGTTGGCATGCAGGGACTCTCTAGTACTATTCCGCTTATCCTTAACACACCTGATCATTTTCTAGCAGACAAGATAGGTTTGATCAGCTTAAACGAAACAATCTTCTCAACATGGAGCATTATGATTGTTATCTCGATAATGATTACTTTACCTTTTTTTCTACTTCGTTTAGCCCCAGATAAAGATAAATCGATTGAGTATAGAGGCAATGTATTACCCGAGAAGAAAGCTAACGCTCTATCCAATAAAACCGTTACTTTCGCCTCAGAAAAGCTAGAAAATAGCAGAATTATTACCTCTATGTTAGGGATTTTTGCTGGCATTTATTCATTGCAGTATTTTCTCAATGGAGGTTCGTTAAACTTAAATTCATTGAATATGATTTTCGTAGTCTTGGGCTTATTATTTTCAGATTCAGTCAAACATTATATCAAATTACTCTCAAATGCAGCCAAGGTTGCCGGGCCATTTCTTATTCAATATCCATTATATGCTGGACTGATGGGTATGATGTCTGCATCAGGATTAGCTGAACTTCTGATTAATGGCTTTGTTGTAATCTCAAATGCTGAGAGTCTGCCTATATGGACTTTCTTTTCTGCCGGTATACTGAATATATTTATCCCTTCAGCAGGTGGTCAGTGGGCCGTTCAAGGGCCTATTATGACCGAAGCAGCAATTCAATTGGGTGCAAACATACCAAGAGTCGCTATGGCCGTTGTCATTGGTGAAGTATGGACAAATGCAATACAACCACTCTATCTAGTTCCTGTACTGGCGATTACCGGTTTGAATATCAGGGATATCATGGGTTACTCTATTCTTGGGTTAATTTTAAGCGGAACCATCTACTTAACCGCCCTCCTTTTATTTTAATTAAAAGAATTATTAAAGACAAAAGATGTTATCGATAGATACGTTTAAAAACAATAATTTATAAATATAAATTAAATTAATTTATTAACTATACTGGCTTGTAAGCCGTGACTTTAATTTCTATAAGAATCAACGGGTGAGGCAATTGATGGACGGCAACCGTAGTCCTTGTTGGGCCATCATTATCAAAGAACTCTGCGTAACTTTCATTGTATCCTTTAAAATCATTCATATTGATCAAAAACGTTGATAAATCAACAACATCTTTAAGGCTCGCTCCTTCTGAAGCAAGAATATCATTAATATTTTCAAGCACAGCTCGTGTTTGTTCCTTTATGTCTAATTCTGAATTGCCCATTTCATCAGAATTTGCACCACGAAAAGTACCATCCTTATTTCTAGATGACACTCCTGAAACAAATAGAAAATCACCTACTCTCTTAATGTGAGGGTACTTTCCTCTTGGTTTTGCTTTTTCTTTTAACGTCTTAGAGGTCGTTTCCATTATTTATTCTCTTTATGTTAGTTTTCTAATTTATCGATTATTGAAACGTCATCGCCATTATGATATCTCTTATCCAGCCATCCGTTTTCATCGTAGTCATTCATACAAGCATCAGCTAAAGCTTCCATTTCCGTGAGTGCCCCGGACCCTTTAGCATTCATTAAGGCAGAAATCCTGATTAACTCATGATTTCCTGCATAATTTCTTTCGTATAATTCGTGACGACCTCCAAATTCAGTGCCAATCGCATCCCAAAGAAGTTTCATTATCTTAATACGCTCAACATGGTTCATGCCTTTTGACCCTCTTACATATTTTTCTAAGTATTTATTAATTTCTGAATTTTTGAAATCCTTGCTACTTGAGGGTAAATAAATTAATCCTGAGGCAACTATCTTCTCAATAATTGATTTGATTTGAGGGTAAGCTTCAGTTGAAAAAATGCGATATGCGGTGGCCGCTTTAACACTAGGTAAAACTGCTCCTCCCACCCAAGGATCAGGTGAACCTGCCATGGCATCAGTCAATGACCAAAAAAGATTCCGCCACCCTATTACTTCTCCCAAAAGAACCTGAACTCCACGAAACGAATCTGTACCCGTTGCTTTCAAGGCTTTGCTTAAAATACCAACGATAAAATCAAGTTTTACTGACATGCGGGTGGCGCTCTGGAAAGTATATCCATTAACAAATCCAGAGCGTGGATAAAATGCTTTAAGCATTTCAATATCACGATGAACAAAAACATTTTCCCAAGGGATGAAGACATTATCAAAAATAAAAATCGCGTCATTCTCATCAAATCGACTGGAAAGTGGATAATCAAATGGTGAGCCAGTCGCTGCGGCATTCAATTCATAAGATGGCCTGCATACAAGCTTTATACCGGGCGTACACATATCCGCGAGAAACATGATTGCCATGGAATCATCATTTATTTCAGCCGCCATATTTTGACCAAGGAAATTATAATGTGTTAATGCTGATGATGTAGCCACTACTTTAGCGCCGGAAACATAAATACCTGCATCAGTTTCTTTATCAATGGAAATGTAAACATCTTTTACATCATCGGCAATTTTGTCACGATCTATTGGCGGGTTTACCAAAGCATGATTAACAAAAGGTACAGCTTCTTGAGTGCGCTTATACCAATGCTTAGCATTGTCTGCAAATTTCCCATAAAAATCCGGATTTGCACCAAGTGTATTTGTAAAGCTAGCTTTATAATCTGGCGTTCTTCCCATCCAACCATAGGTCATCTTTGCCCATTCTGCCATTGCGTCACGTTGTAGAAATAACTCTTCGCTATTGCGAGCATAACGAAAAAATCGATGAGTATAACCGCCCGATCCGGTATCCGTTTCACAAGTTAATATGTCTTTTGTATCGTCAGCATGCAAAGCATCATAAAGTTTAGCAATTGATTGTACTGAATTTCTAAAAGCGGGATGAGTTGTTACATTTTTGACGCGCTCTCCATAGATGTATACTTCACGATTATCCTGAAGAGATTCTATATATTCTTTGCCATTAAATGGTCTTTTCTTACCATCTAATATCTTTTCTGGTGGCAATGAGTCCAAAACCTTATCTCCTGATACTTTTTAATGAGAAAATTTTCGAATACCTTCTGGTAAATAACTGGTGATATTAATTGTAAGTTTCTAATAAATAGCATATTAATACAATTATAAACTACAATTAAGAATTGACAGCAATAGCAAATTAAGAGATTAAATATGCCTTTAAGTATTACAAATGAAGTTTTTATCACTTGTGCTGTAACTGGATCCGGCGCATCACACAATAAATCATCTTTTGTTCCAAGAAGCCCGCAAGAAATTGCTGAAAGCGCAATTGAAGCTGCAAAAGCTGGAGCAGCAATTGTACATTGTCATGTCAGAGACCCTGAAACTGGTGAACCATCAAGACAGCCATCACTTTACAAAGAAGTGACAGATAGAATTCGTGAATCAGAAACCGATGTAATTATCAATCTCACTGCTGGAATGGGCGGTGACGTGATGTTTGGACCTGCTGAATCCCCTCTACCTTTGCAAGATGGTACAGATATGGTTAGTGCCGCTGAACGCATGACGCATGTTCTTGAATGTAGACCAGAAATTTGCACCCTCGACTGCGGAACAATGAATTTTTCAGAAGATGTTATGGCGAATACGCCGGCCATTCTCAGGGCTATGGCAAAAATAGCAAATGATGCAAAAGCAAGAATCGAAATTGAGGCATTTGATACTGGCCACATTTGGTTTGCCAAAAGACTTGTCGAAGAAGGATTAATAAATAATCCTGTTTTAATTCAACTCTGTATGGGTATTCCATGGGGTGCTCCGGATGATATGAACACACTAATGGCAATGGTTAATAACATACCTGAAGACTGGATTTTTTCGACCTTCTCAATTGGCCAGCATCAGATGCCTTATGTTGCCGCAGCTTTGTTAACTGGAGGAAATGTAAGAGTTGGCTTGGAAGACAATATTTACCTTGAAAAAGGTGTGCTTGCTACCAACGCTCAACTCGTCGAAAAAGCATTAAAAATTATCAACAATATGGGTGCTTCAATATTGAGCCCTACAGATGTTAGGAAGAAATTAAAGTTAACCAAACAGTAAAAACTAAATCATGAAAGCTTGGTTGATCAAATCATTATGTTACAATTCTTAGCATGCAAATGATGACACTTTTTTGCACAGAATATCTTAAAAACTAAAATAAATTTGGAGAGGTGGCAGAGCGGTTGAATGCACTGGTCTTGAAAACCAGCAAGGGTTTGTAGCCCTTCGAGGGTTCGAATCCCTCCCTCTCCGCCATCAAGAATCAGGAAAAATTATGTCACATATAATAAGGTTTTATAAAAAAAATAAAGGAACGGTATTAAGGACTATTATTTATACCACTGGTCATTTTATAATTGCAGCGGCGTGCGTTATGTATTTTACTGGCGCTTCATTTGAGGCGGCAATCACAGATGCAGTCATTGAACCGCTAATAAACGGTGTTTGGTATTTAATCCTCGATAAATTTTGGGCCAGTAAAGTTGCCTCAAAAGAAGCGATTGCCTAATAAAAATCAGTCAATCAAATCCTTGTAAGCTGAAGCAATAAGACCTTCTTGGCCCCCTATTCTTCTGCCACTGCTCCAACGCTCATCGAATTCTGATGTTATCTTCGCCTCTTGTATCTCAGACAAACTCATGTTCTGTGCGATCAATTTAATCATTCTTTCTCTAATAAAATAGAGCATCTCAACAGCCAATTTAACATGATTAACATCGGTAACTTTACCGTGACCAGGTATAATCTTTGTATGCTCATCAGATAAACCAATCAATAACTCATAAGATTTAATCGTACCTAAAAAACTACCTCCATTATTGACATCAATATAAGGGTAACTCTCTGAGCGATAGACATCGCCTGTATGTATTACGTTTGCCTTATTAAACTTAATAAAAGAATCATTGTTGGTGTGTGAATTAGGCACTTTAAAGACATGCACATTTTCATTATTTATATGAAAATTTACGTCCTTGCTGAAAGTAACTAATGGAGGAGATTGTTCATATCCAGCTATTTTCATTTGCGATCTAACATTTTCATGGCCGACAACTAATGCGCCCAGTTTTCCAAGATTCTCGTTGCCGCCAGTGTGATCTGGATGCATATGCGTGTTTATAACAAAACGAATGGGTTCATCAGAAACAGTTTTAATAGTTTCAACAATTTTCTCTGTAAGAGGTGCATACTGATCATCAATAAGAAGTACCCCATCATCGCCGAATATCATTCCAATATTACCGCCTCGTCCAGCTATATAGAGAACATTTTTGGACACTGGGTGAATCTTCATTTCAACGTCATTAAAGTTCTGAGAAAAAATAACTGTTGGAAAAAAACTGTATATAAAAATACAAAAAATCGTTTTTCTAATCATTGTCTATCCCTCTGAAATTATTACAACTAAGGATTTAACGGTAGCATATGTATAATGAATAAAAAAATATAACAGAGGAAAATATGAAAATACTATTACCACTTACTGTATTACTGGTAACAATTCCTATAAATGCCGATGAGCTTAACTACTATACTTCTGAGGCTACAATTTCTAACAATTACCCGTTTTCTAATGCTGTAACGGTTGGAGATATCGTATATCTGTCAGGAATGATTGGCGAAAAAAATGGTGAATTGGCAGATGGAGGAATTGTTGGTCAAGCGCACCAAGCAATGAAAAATATGCAAACACTTCTCAAAAAGCATGATCTCAATCTAAGTAATGTTTTTAAATGCTTAGTCATGATTGATGATATCTCACAATGGGGTTTATTCAACTCTGTGTATGTACAATATTTTGACAGACCTTATCCCGCTAGAAGTGCATTTGGTGCAGATGGTTTGGCATTAAATGCAGCATTTGAAATTGAATGCATGGCAAAAATACCTAGCAATTAATCTGCTTTTTTATTTCTTGACTGCACATATAACCGGGTGTCCCTGCAATTGAACCGCAAGGGTAAGTGCCCGCACCACACAAATAAACATTTTCTTTGTCCGCAAAACGATAGAAATGATTCTTCGGGTCAGACGAAAAATTCCGATCAAAATAAGTTTGACCGCCTGTTAGTAAAGTATGATCGATATTACCTCCCGGAAAATAGAAAAGTTCTTGTAAATCTCTTGGAGTTAGTAAACGTGTCCATACACAATCTTGAGGATTCTTGACGTGCTGAAGAACTTTTTCCCTGGCCTGTTTCTCGATATGTGGTAATTCATTACCTTTCTTATTCAATGCGAAATTTTTAAAGAACACTGCTATCCGATCAAAAGGTTCTTGAAGATTCATTTGTCTCATGGCTGCCCCTTCACAATATATCTGCATGTATCCAGGATCATAATCAACATCACTGCCTCTGACATTTAATGTGGCTTTCTCGAAATCGGTTAGTGTATCTACTGAAAATAAGAATCTAAATGCTGCGTCGGTATCTGGGAGATCTGTAGCGTCCTTCCATTGAACAGGGTTCTTAAACATCATATTGAGCTTACCGCTACTTCCAAGATACTTCTTTTTTGAGGCACTCTCAATTTGAACATGACTGCCAACCAATTTATGAGCCGTTAAAGGGTCAGTAGCAAAAACAATATAATCAAAATCAATGTTCTTCTCGTTGTACTTGGATTTGATCGTAGTCGTTCCTTTATTTAAATCCACTTCTTCAACTTGGCTATCAAGAAATAGCTTTACGCCTAATTGTTGATTGATCTGGCCTAAAGTCTCGGTAATCTTCCAAATGCCTCCTTTAACAAAACCGTAATAACCTTCAAAGATTGAGCCAGAATCCATCATTGGTAAAGTGAAAGCAGAAAATGGATCGCTCAATGAAACTGGGCCACTCTCAGAGATTGTCATAGCTAGGTATATTTTTAGACGTTCACTGGTAAAGTAATGATCAAAAAGCGCTTTGGCATTACCTGTTATCCACAGATCGGTTAATTCATTACCTAAGACTGCTTTAGCTGCTTGAATGGTTGGAGGGATAGCGTTTCTATAACCATCCTGAAGAAAATCAATCACACGTAATTCATCATTATGGAACCCTTCAACATTGCCTCTTTCATTCCATTTATTCTTAAGCTCTATATCTAATTCCTTGAGATCTCTATGAAACTTTGTGGCAACGTTATCACCAGGGAAATGAAGTAATTTTGGATGTGTAGGCACGAATGTTTCAAGGCAGTTTGACAATCCCGTTTCCTCAAAAACAAAGTCCTGCATAAGACCTAAAACTGAGGCACCAAGTGCGTATTTTTGAGAATTACCTTCAACACTCATTATTTCAGACACACAAGCACCGCCTACTTTTTCAGCACGATCCACCACAGTGATATTAAAGCCAAACCTTTGAAGATAATTGGCTGCAACCAAACCATTAATCCCAGCACCAACGATTAATATATTTTGCTTATCCATAAGAAGTAGCTTACATCTTTAAAATATATTATAAAATCAGACCATCACTATATGAAAAATATCTGCCCTGAAGAAGGGATCATAGGAGATTGAGCGGTTTTTTAGAAATTTAATTTCAACATTGCATCATAACTGATGGAAGCTGTTTTCAATGAATCAGGTGGATCGTCTCTTTCGACATAATAATGTTCAAGCCCGGCCGCTTCATTGAATTCAAATATTTCTGAAAAATTAATCACACCGTCACCGACATCGGCCATCTTTGTATTGCTCGCCATATCCTTGACGTGCCATAAAGGAAAACGACCAGGATAATCTCTGATGTATTTTATTGGGTCAACATTAGCTTTAGTTGCCCAGTATAAATCGAGCTCAAAACTAACTAAATCAGGATTGGTTTCTTCCAGTAAGATATCCATAGGGATACTGTTATCAAGTACTTGAAAATCAAAATCATGATTATGGAAAGCAAATCTTAGTCCATGTTTCTTGCATCGTTCGCCAAAAGAATTGAATAACTCTGCATGTTCGCGATATTGGTCAATACTGGTCCTCTCACTTGGATCAAGAAAAGCCATGACGATAAACTCATGACCTACTTCTAAGGCTGCTTCAATAACTTGATTTGGGTAATCTCGCAATAATTGAATTTCGATATGTGTTGATGGTGAATGTAAGTTATTTGCAGCAAGGATGGATTTAATTTGACTGGGCGTTTTGCCAAAATACCCAGCAAATTCGACCTCTTTGTAGCCGATTTCAGCAATACTCTGAAGCGTACTGCTAACGCTCTCTTTCATTATATCTCGGACAGTATATAACTGTATCCCAACATTACCTAAGCCGTGACTTTCAAGATCAGCAGCAAATAATGATTTCTTTTGATTAAGTGCCGCTAATGAGCCAAGCATTAGCGAATTCCTTAAAAAATTTCTGCGATTAATGTGTTTAATCTTTATCAATTTATATTCTCCCTTCTTTTAGCAAATCAACAGCGGTAGATGCCGCTCTTGCAGTAAGCGCCATATAAGTTAAAGAAGGATTTTGACACGCACTAGAAGCCATGCAAGAACCATCGCTGACAAATAAATTAGGCACGTCATGTGCTTGATTATACTTATTCAATACTGAAGTTTTAGGGTCATGCCCCATTCTGGCCGTACCCATCTCATGAATTGCTAGTCCAGGTGGAGCTGAATTATTGTAAGTTTTTACATTTATCATACCAGATGCTTTCAGCATTTCTTTTGCGTCTTCTGACATTGCTTTAAGCATCTCTAGCTCATTTCCACGAAGGACACAATCGATACTTAATACCGGAATACCCCATTTATCTTTTAATTTTTCATCCAACCATACTCGATTTCTCTTATCTGGTAACATTTCCCCAAATCCACCTAAACTAAATGTCCATGAACCCGGTCTTCTCAATTGTTCTTTTAAATTTTTACCAATCCCATCGATCGATTTTGCTCGATTCCAGTTCGGTCGTTTTCCTCCGCCCTGGAAACCGAAGCCTCTAAGAAATCTCTTATCTTTAGAGGTTACATTTCGATACCTAGGAATATAAATACCATTAGGCCTCCTTCCTTTGAAATATTTATCTTGAAGACCTGGATATTCTCCATTCGCACCACTCTCAAATATGTGATCCATTAAATAATGCCCAAGTGTTCCACTGGAATTTGCAATCCCATTCGGAAAGCTATCCGATTTAGAATTCAACATTATTTGGGTGGTACCCAGTGTTGAGGCACATAAAAAAATCAAACGTGCATTTAATTGTGAATGCGTATTAGTTTTTGTGTTAATTACCCTAACACCAGATGCTCTTTTATCGCTCTCATCATAAACAATGCTATGCGCTATAGAATCTGCCAAAATGGTTAAATTGTTTGTTCGTTTAGCAGCAGGCAATGTTGCAGATAAGGTACTAAAATATGCGCCAAAGGAACAACCTCTTTCGCACTCATCCCTACTTTGACATTGTCCCCTGCCTAGCTCCAAATGCTCTTTTGTAGGTTGAGTTAGATGGGCACAGCGACCAATTATCATTTTTCTGCCTGGGAATTGACGCTCAATTTGTTTCTTTACTTCCAGTTCAACACAATTCATCTCCATTGGAGGTAAGAATTGGCCATCTGGTAATTGCTCTAAACCTTCTTTTGAGCCGCTTATACCAGCAAATGTTTCAACATGATCGTACCAAGGAGCAATGTCTTTATAACGTATAGGCCAATCAACGCCAAAGCCGTCTAATTTATTTGCATTGAAATCCATTTCACTCCATCGATAACTTTGCCGATACCAGAGCAATGAGCGACCTCCGAGTTGATAACCACGAATCCATGAAAATGGTTTCTTCTTATCAGAAATATAAGGATGTTGACGATCATTAACAAAAAATTGTTTGGTTGCATCGTTGAGTGCATAGCATTGTTTTTGAATAAAGTATTCTGTGTTCAAAGTATCCTCTGGAATTGCACCACGATATGGAAGCTCCCAAGGAGCTTTTCCTTCACCAACATAATCCGCGCCATGAATTGTTTCAGATCCACGTTCGATGAGAAGCACCTTGAGACCTCTTTCTGTCAATTCCTTGATGGCCCACCCTCCAGAAATACCGGACCCCACTACTATGGCATCAAAATTGTTATTCATGAGTTATCCACTATTGGTAGCATATCAAGATGACCATGCTCTATCATTTTCATCAAAGGGCACACATCCTTGGTACCACCCTGGCATTCTGTCGTAATTCAATTCAACTGCAGCGCCATACTCAGAAGTATAATAACCGGAAATTACAAACCACTTTAGATCGGAAAAGAAATTAACCAATGCATCCTCGAGCTCTTCAGATTGGTCCAGGTTATTTAATATATTTAATTGTTGGGAATGAGCGCATTCTGAAAAAGATAATTTATATTTTAACCTTGCGTATCCAGAGATTCCCTGTATTCCTTTACGGTAATATTTTTGTGTTTCTTTAGATGCCCATTCATTGAGCATCATATCTACAAAACGATGAACACCGACATCTATTGCACCAGCTGTATCCGTTTTAGGGATAATTTGATCAATGATATCTGTTAATAAGATAAATTCATTTGTCTCAAAAAATTTAACCTTATAACTACTCTCATCAGAAGCAAAGGCACTGAGAACGCCACCTACCTGAGATACGGGTATACTGACCCCTAGAATTAAGCTGGCTCTTTTGAGCGCTTCTCTTCTTGAAATTAAGTGGTATTTCTTCATTTTTTTACACTAAGCTCAAAAGATCTTGAATTGCTTGTTCTTGATTTTTATTTTTTGGCCAGCATTCCAACCCAATATACCCTTCGTATTTCATCTTCTTTATCTCTTTGAATATAAAGCGATAATTTAGTTCACCGGTTCCAGGTTGATTGCGTCCAGGTACATCTGCTATTTGAATGTAACCTACCTGATCCATTCCAGATTTCAATTCATCAATCAAATTCCCTTCAGTTAATTGCATATGATACAGATCCCAATTTATCTTTATACTCGGGGAATCAATTGTTCGACAAATCGTTAAAGCATCCTTTGATCCATTCAAAAAATGTCCTTGATGATCAACAGGATTAAATGGTTCAAGAATTAACATTTTTTCAGCATCTTCTAATATAGGTGCCACATTCATCAATGCTTGTTTTATATTCTCAATACTATCTTTATGACTAACCCCATTGACGGATTGATGTCCGACTACAGTAAACATCGGTGCATCTAATTCATGAGCAACTTCAACAGACCTTTTCATTGACTCAGTAAAAACATGATGATTATCCATTAACGCTAAACTTGGACCTTGCCATCCAGTAAATTGAACAATCTGTAATTCTAGAGATTTGCACAATTTAGCTATCTCTTTAACGTTTCGAGATTGATCCGTATAATCCCAAAACTCAATAGCCGCAAACCCTGCTTCTGATGCAGCGATGAACCTCTCCATGAAAGGTAATTCAGTCCACCATGACTCCATATTACAAGCAAAATAACTCGGCATTTGCTTCTTTTTAATTGTATTTAATTCTTGCGTTACAAGGATTGACGGCATCAACGATGATGCAATCGTTGCACCTAGAACTTGCCTGCGATTCAATGACATTTATTTTGAGCCTTTATTAAATTAGTGGTCCTTTATCCATGACTCTAGCTAAAGGATTTGATTCTGGCAAATATTTGTTTAATTCGTCTACAAAATACATAATGTTTTAATATATTTAAATTAGAACACAAAAAATGCAACAGCAATTTCAAACCCATCGTTTATTTATAGCAAGCTGCACATCTCTTGTTCTGACTGCAATGACTTTCGCGATTAGAGCTAGACTGGAGACTGTTTTTGGTCCAAGTGGTGTCGGATTAACTCTAGAACAAATTGGGTATGCATTTATGCCTGCTTTTTGGGGCTTCACGCTTGCCATGGTAGTGGGTGGCCCATTGGTTGATTCTATTGGAATGAAGAAAGGAATGTGGATAGCATTTATTTTACATGCATTAGGTATTAGCTTGACATTGATGGCATTTGACTTCTCATCGTTATTCACAGCTACTGTAGTTATGGGTATTGGGAATGGAATGGTTGAAGCTGTGTGCAATCCATTGGTCGCTTCCATGTATCCTCAAGAAAAAACCAAAATGTTAAATCGATTTCATTTGTGGTGGCCAGCAGGGATTGTTTTAGGCTCCTTTGTCGGTCTAATTTTAATGGATCTTAATGGACTAAACTGGCAATTCATGGTTGCATCTCTTTTTATTCCTTTACTTATATATGGCTATCTTTTTTATGGTCAAACGTTCCCTCAAACCGAAATATCAAAATTAGGTATTAATCAAACTGAATCTACAAAAAGTTTGATAAAACCTCTATACATCTTTATCGCCTTTTGTATGCTCCTTTCAGCAACTACGGAACTTGGAACCACACAGCGAATTGAATCCTTACTCAAAAATACAGGCGTAAACGCCTTACTTGTTTTAGCCTTCATTAATGGCATAATGATTTTTGGAAGAGCAATGGCCGGTCCAATTGCGAAAAAAATTAAAACAACAGGTATGTTACTTTTTTCATCCATATTCGCATTTATTGGATTACAATTACTCTCGCATGCTTCAGGTTTATATGTATTTGTTGCAGCAGGCATTTTTGCTATTGGTATAACTTTTTTCTGGCCAACCACATTGGCTTATATATCAGAAAACATTCCTGAGAGCGGTGCATTTGGATTGTCTTTGATTGGTGGGCTTGGGATGCTCTCTGTTTCCTTAGTTTTACCGCTTATGGGTCAATTTTTAGATAACTCAACAGGTACAGAGGTAATTCAAAAAATGAGCATCTTACCCTTAATTTTAATCATTCTTTATGGTGGACTGCACCTAAAGAAAAAGTAACCCTACAAATCAACCCAATCGGAATTTGCGGTACTCGACTTAACTGCCGCCTCAATAAAAGAAACACCTTGCAGCCCATCATCTCCAGATGGAAATATAACATTTTCTGGAATGTCTTGACCGTCTCTATCCGCCAAAATGGCATCAGCCACTTCGCGATAAATATTTGCAAAGCCCTCCAGGTACCCCTCAGGATGACCAGCTGGGACACGTGTCAACCTTTGTGCTCTTTCACTTAAATAAGCACTGCCTCTGGTTAGCTTTCTAGATGCTTGGTTTAATGGGTTAAAGATAAGCTCATTGGGTTTCTCTTGCCGCCAGATTAAACCTCCTTTATCCCCATATATCTGAAGTTTTATATTATTCTCATTTCCTGGGGCCACTTGACTTGACCAAATCATTCCTTTTGCCCCCTCTTTGTATTGAAGCAGTATGTGTGCATTATCATCGAGTTGCCGCCCTTTCACGAAAGAAGATAAATCAGCAGAAAGCTTGCTGGGTGTTAATTGAGTTACAAAACAGGACAAATGAAATGCATGCGTTCCAATATCACCTATACAGCCACCAATTCCAGATTGCTCCGGATCAACACGCCAATGAGCTTGTTTTTGTCCAGTCTTTTCAAGAGGCTCAGACAACCAATCTTGTATGTACTCAACATGCACTACTCTAATGGATCCAATATCACCGCGGTCAATCATTTCTCTTGCTTCGCGTATCATGGGATATCCCGAGTAATTATAGGTTACAGCAAGAATTAGATTAGAATTATTTGCAATATCAATTAAATCTTCCGCTTCTTGGCTATTCATTGTCATCGGTTTATCACAAATTACATGAATACCTGCTTCTAAGAATTCCTTGGCAATTGGATAATGAAGGTTATTGGGTGTAACTATGGAAACAGCATCGATGCCATCATCTCGGGCACCTTCTGCTTGAGCCATATCCATGTAAGTTTTATAACTTCTGTCATCGGATAAGCCTAATTTTCTTGCAGAATCAAGAGAGCGTTGAGGATCAGAACATAAAGCGCCCGCACAAAATGCATAGCGATCATCCATGCGAGCTGCCACTCGATGCACATCTCCGATAAAGGCGCCTTCGCCTCCACCAACCATGCCTAATTTAATACGCTTGATTTGACTTGATGACATAAGATTCTCATTCAATACCTAGTATTTCTTTATTAACATTTTCGTCATTTTCACTGCCGGCAAAATCATCAAACGCCTGCTCTGTGAGACGAATCATATGATCATTTATAAACTTTGCTCCTTCTTTCGCGCCATCTTCAGGATGTTTCAAGCAGCATTCCCATTCCAATACAGCCCAACCGTCAAATTTATACTGAGCGAGCTTAGAGAAGATTCCTTTAAAATCAACTTGACCATCACCTAATGAACGAAATCGACCTGCTCTATCAACCCAAGCTTGATAGCCACCATACACGCCTTGCTTTCCAGTTGGATTGAATTCTGCATCTTTTACGTGAAACATTTTGATTCTATCGTGATAAATATCAATATGATCCAGATAATCCAGGCATTGCAATGCATAATGACTTGGGTCATAGAGCATATGACAACGATGATGATTGTCAACACGTTCCAAGAACATTTCGAAAGTTACGCCATCGTGAAGATCTTCACCTGGATGAATCTCATAACAAAGGTTAACGCCTGCTTGATCGTAAGCATCTAAAATTGGTCGCCACCTTTTTGCAAGCTCATCGAATGCTAATTCAACTAAGCCTGGACTTCGTTGTGGCCAAGGATAAAAATATGGCCATGCTAATGCGCCTGAAAACGTTACATGCTCTGTTAGACCAAAATTTTCCGAGGCCTTAGCGGCCATCAGTAATTGTTCAACAGCCCAAGCTTGCCTCTTTTGTGGGTTATTATGAACTTTTTCATCAGCAAATGGATCAAATAGTGTGTTATAAGCGGGGTGAACAGCCACTAGCTGACCTTGTAAATGAGTAGATAATTCAGTAACTTGTATATTGTATTTAATTAATTTTCCAGATATATCTTCACAATATGCTTTGCTTTCTGATGCCAGCTTAAGATCGAACAATCTAGAATCCCATGAAGGTATTTGTACGCCAATAAAGCCTAAATCTGATGCCCATTTAGCTATTTTTTCGAGATTATTAAATGGCGCTTTATCACCGGCAAATTGTGCCAAAAATATCGCTGGACCTTTCATTTCGATTTCCTTTATTTATTGTCGGAATTTCGTAAGAAATATTTTACTTATCTTTACTTAATATCTACGATTTCCGCGCTTTATGTATTCGTCAAAATCACCTTCTTCATAAAGCTGACGATAAAAAGAATCGGGATCACACAGTAATGGGAATGCCACAGTTTTATCCTCTACTCTTTTCCATTTAGCTGAAGCAATAGGCGGAGTTTTATAATTCTCAGGGTCATGCAACGTCATATGAACGTGCAATACCCCATCATTATCTAACTGATATTTCTCGATGACTTTAGCATTATCTGATATCGGATTTCCCATAAAACCTCTCACAGATGGCATAAGGTTAGTAGTCTCAACTGTTAAGGCCCGACCTTCCCACCTTCCCGAAGAAAATCCAAGCGGATACCAATCTGAAAACTCTGGTGGCTTTCTATCATCAAGATATATTCTTCTTACTTCTGAACTGGATATCATGGTTACTTTCTTTTCATCTTGATAAATTTCTGGTGCACTGCCGAACCCATTAACCAAACCCGATGAAACGCATCTCTGTCTAGGCAAATCCAGTTCCACATCAAAATCTTCATTCCATTTTTTAGCCTGATCTGTCATATCAACCGTCCAGCGGCGCATCCCTCTTTCAATAAGGCGCCATCTGCCTGTTAAATCAATTGACTCTTCTTGCTCCGATTTTGATATTGCGGTTTCTTGATAACGATGTGCAGTCCATGATCCGGTGGGATGCGGACATCCTAATGGAATTTTCTCACACAATTGCCTCTCCTGTTTTGTAACAGGAAATTCAGGCTCAAAGACACCCTGCATAATTCCTTTATTTAATTTTCCTCGATAATACCTTTCAAATGGCATGCTTGCTCCTGTCCAATCATCAGCAGCCATCTCAATGTTTTCGCCATCAATGATAATCTTTATTGGGCCACCTTGGATGTGAGCCACATACTCTTCATCTACCATACGTATAGAAAGGAATCCATCTTGGCTCCGTTTACCGCCAGTCTCTTGATTAATTCGAATTGACCAGTCACCAATAAAATCAATTTCTGAAGATACAGCGATATTTGCAGCAAAAAAACAACTTGCCATAATTAGTATTTTTTTTAGTAAAATTTTTCTATCCATCAATTCACGCCCGGTACTTTATTCTCAAGAATACTGCCATCACTTAATGTTATTTTACGAATAAACATTTTCGGTGAACCGTCATAAGTGGGGTCACCAGACATAATAATTTGTTCGCCTACCTGCAGAGTTTCTCTCGTCCAGCCTCCTCTTCTTAACATTGAGGGGTTATGACCGTGAGTATTCCAAAGTACCTTTGCACCTTCTTTGTCAGTGACTTCCACAAAAAACCTAACGTGTGGATTTTTAAACCAAACTTCTGTGACAACACCTTCAATGGTTATCGAGCCATTAATATCGTATTCAGCAAATACGGAATGATGCGCATAAACCCGACTCACCAAGAAGATACTCAACAACACAATCGCGTATATTTGTTTCATAAAAACCTCTTTACTATCTGCGTTAACTAAAAGTATCTTATACTTAATTGAAAAATGAAGCTAAATATAAAAAGATTACCCAGATCAAAATTATAAAGATACACTAACTACCATAATACGGATAACCAAAAAAGTCATATCATGAGAACTCAATAAACAGGAATTTTTAACATGAAGAAAAAAATTAATAGACGTAAATTTCTTATAGGAAGCTCTGCCATTAGCTTGGCATCGGGAATTATTAAAACTGCTAATGCTCAAACACCATTAATCAGAAAAGGTAATATAAAACCAGTAGTTGTCGCCTCAGGAAATGGTCACACCATGAAAAATGGTGGCAAATACAATTGTGTTGAAACCGCATTCAATAAAATTACTCAAGGAGATGATGTTCTAGATGCACTGATTGCTGGTGTAAATATTGTTGAGCTTGATCCCTTGGATGCCAGTGTTGGTTTTGGAGGACGCCCAAATGCAAACGGAGTAGTTCAGCTTGACTCATGCTGCATGCACGGACCAAAAAAACAAGCTGGAGGTGTTGGCGCACTCGAGGGAGTAAGAATGCCATCACTTGTTGCGAGGGATGTGATGAAAAAAACAGATCATCATTTGATTGTAGGTAAAGGCGCACAAGATTTTGCAAGAAATATGGGATATGAAATTGAGGACGATCTAAATTCTGATCGATCAAGAAAAATGTGGCTAGATTGGAAAAGAAGAATCGATCCAGAACATTATTTGGATCCTGAAAAAAGAGAAGTGGCTGGAAGAAATGCCGCAATGGATATGATTAAGGAAGGAATTATTCCTGAAGATGAATACTACGGAACAATTAATTGCAATGGAATAAATGCAAAAGGTGACATATGTGGTGTAACAACGACAAGTGGATTAGCTTGGAAGATACCAAGTCGTGTTGGTGATTCTCCAATTCTTGGTGCAGGTCTTTATGTGGATGGAAATTATGGAGCTGCTGGCTCAACTGGCAGAGGTGAAGCGAACTTATATGGACTATGCTCATATCTAATCGTAGAGGAAATGCGAAGAGGGTCACATCCAATGGATGCTGGCATGGCAGCATTAAAAAGAATACAAGAAAATACCATAGAAAAGAGATTACTGAATGAGCGAGGTTTACCTAATTTTAGTGTGCATTTTTATGTAATTGATAAGCAAGGAAGGTACGCTGGGGTAGCCCTTTATGGAGAATCCCCTAGCGGTGAACCTAGAAAATATGCTGTTTGCGATGAAAATGGCTCAAGACTGGAAGACCTAGAGCCTCTGCTTAGCGGAAGTGCTACATAACTTAGGTAAATCAATAGTTAAGTCATAAAAAAGTAAATAATAATTGTGAGAAATCCGATTAGCAGCGCATAAGGTAACTGTGTTATTACGTGATCAATATGATCGCTGCCGGCGCCTACTGACGATAAAACCGTAGTATCGGAAACAGGTGATGCATTGTCGCCAAAGATTCCACCACCTGCAATTGCAGCAATTGTTTGATAGATTACTGGTGTAATTTGCCCACCTGTTAACTCATAAGCTAATGGAAGCACGATAGGGATAGTCATTGCATATGCCCCCCAAGAAGTTCCAGTAGCAAATGATATGGTTGCCGTGACAAGAAAAGTAACCAATATTAATGCCGTTGCACTTAAATTCTCAGAGAATAAATTGATAATTAAATCTGCTGCACCGAGTTTTGTGGTGACGGCATTAAGTGAATACGCTAACGCAATTATTAAGATAGCACCCGAAACACTTTTCATTCCCGCAATAATGAGATCGCCTATCTCTACAGCACTTCTTAATCTTCTTTTGTACGAAGAAGTAATCGTTAGATAAGTAACAGCCAAGAAAAAAGCCTCAACAATTTTAACGCTACCAAATTC
>CESR01167691.1_pt1 | contig 18982 bp, 22 predicted proteins | sample 356351 | NCBI WGS metagenome assembly CESR01 (sample SAMEA2622149, study PRJEB7988) | marine metagenome | isolation source: saline water (ENVO:00002010), including | reverse complement strand
TTTTTCAATCTACCCGCTTGGACCTCTTTGCGTTGCCAATTTGAACTTTTGCATAAACAAAATCTACTTGGTCCACACCAGCTAGATCAATCGCCCTAAAAGTCTTCTCTTGCCCAGGCGTTATTACATCACTAATCACTATATTGTATTCTTTTATTAAATTGTCTTCTTGGTCGAATAGCTCAACACTTATTTCTATATCAGATATTTCAATATCGCCCCTGTTAAAAATTTTTATTGAACCAAAGTTTTGTATATCATAATCAACGACAATCAAATTATTACCCGGTTCGAAAACCTCTTTGGGGGTACGTTGTTTAGATTGATAAGATGACTTCTTCTTTGCTTTTTCTACGGTTTTTACGTAACCAATCATATTTGCATCTGCGACATGTATTTCCAAGTTCGTAACATCAAAGTCTATATAGCCTATTGGGACATCCAAGAATAATTTTTCTTTATATGGATCAATATAGTCATCAATTCGAACTTTTCTACTTATCAGCGTGGTACCACGGGGAGATTTAAAATCTAAAATTATTTCAACACCATCGTATTTAAAACGACTATTATTAGAAATCTCAACATTAATATTGCCTATAGTGTGTTTTGCATTATTTGCCCAAGAATAGTTTCGTATTTTAAGATCTGTACTTGGGACAGGGGGATCATCAATATCTATATCAAGCAAAGTTTCATCTACATGTTTCCTGTCTCCTCCCTCAATTAGGTATTCTTTGGAGCTTAACAGGCCTCCGGATTCCACACTCAAAGAAATATTTGCAAATTGTTTTCTTGGCAGACCAGGGATTTGAAAGTTCTTGAAAGTTTTCCCTTGTCCAGGAGCGATAGGTTCTTTGATTACAAATTTCTTGGAAGCGACTATCTTTTGCTTCGAATCCATAAAATCTATTCGATATTCAATATCGTTGTAATAATTCTTACTCTTATTTGCTATCTTTAATGCCTCGACAATAATTATTTTTGCAACGGAATCGTCAATTATATAGTTAAAATCTAAGATTTTAATCGAATCCACGGCTTCAAAAGAAAAGGATTGTGAGTCGTATGATATTTCAGCAGATCTAATACCAATCTCAGTTCTTGTAGGATAAAAAGGGAGTATGGGGGTAGTGATACTGTTGAATTTTTTTGTCTCATTTGCTGCAATCGAATCGTTCAGTGGTACGAAGAAAGTGGTCGGGGCTCCTTTTTCATCATATATATAAACTTCTATATTTATACTTTTAAATCCAAGGATTGAAGTGCTTTTTATTTCAACAAACTTAAATTTACCTAGCGTACCCGTACTTTTGTTTAGCCATGCAAAATCCACAACTTTTAAGTTAGATAAATCGGCTTTGTTGATATTTCTTCTAATTTCTAATTCTTTGACTCTATCATTTCTTTCATCACATATAGCATTTAAGGGGAAAATGATAGATAGAAAGAAAAAGAGAATCGATACTGTTCTATTTAATTCCTTCATTTTATTTTGTTAAAGAATAATATCTGATAAACTTTATCTTGTAATCAAATAATTGAGAAACATATGCCAAAGTACATACTTCTATCATCTCTAACACCCGAGGGAAGAAAGACCCTCAAGGAGCGCCCTCATAGAATCAGGGAGGTCGATAAAGAAATTGAAGCTATGGGCGTCAAAGTCTTGAATCAATTTGCAACGTTAGGTTCTTTTGATTTTGTAAATATTGTTGAAGCACCTGATAATGACACGATAAGCAAGTTATCAATTGAGCTCACATCAAGAGGAACAATACAAATTACAACTTTGCCTGCAATCGATATCGACTCTTTCATTGAACATCTAAAAATAAAAAATGATTAGGATATTTCAGAGACTATTAAATAAAACGAAAGAACAATCCGTAAATGTTCCGGGATATAAGGCAAAAAAAGTTCTGAGGATATATCTATATATCGCCGCTATTGGAATTTTTGTGCCTATAATTTATTTATTATTTATTTTAGTCTTTAATAATATTTGATGCTAAACATTACTCTTAATATATCTTCACAAAAATGGCTTGTTGTAGGCGGAGGACAAGTTGCAACTAGAAGAACAAAGAAGATATTGGCGGCAAACGGTGCAGTTAAAGTCATATCCCCTGTTGTAAGCAAAGAATTAGAGAAGATAGCAAAGAGAACCAACAAGATAAAGATACTTAGACGGGCGTATAAATATACAGATGTACGAGGTATGAGTTTTGTTGTCACATGCACCAATGATAAAGAGACAAACAAAAAGGTTGTTGCCGACTCAAGAAAAATGAAAATTTTTGTGTCTAATGCTTCTGATGATCAAGATAGTGATTTTTCTTTTACTTCAAACTTTAAACTCAACAAAGATGTTGAAATTAGTTTTAGTACTGGTGGAAAATCGCCATTTTTTAGCAAAGTGGCCAGAATTCTTTTTGAAAAAAATTTAAAAAAAGATTTACTAAAATTATACAAGTTCTTGAAGGACGTTAGAAAGTCCAATCTTAATTATCAAGAACTTACAAGCAAAATCATTGATTCTGGACTATTAAAAAAGTTTGAATATACTAACGAGAAAAATATTGACAAAATCATCAAAAGATTAAACAGAGAGAAAACGACCCATGAGTAGGATTGATACAAGTAAATTTCATAAAGGATTACGAATCTTATACGAAAATGAGCCATGGGAGATAATAGAGTTTAATCACAGAGTTATGCAGCAAAGGAGCCCAATCGTAAAAACAAAACTAAAGAATATAATCAGTGGATATATGCAAGAAAAGAGTTTTAGATCAGGGGATGTTTTTGAACTGCCAGATTTAGTTAAAAAGGATTCTCAGTTTCTATACTCAGACTCCGAGACATTAACTTTTATGGATTCGACGGATTTCGAGCAGTACCAATTAAGCAATAAAATCCTAGGAGAAAAATTATATTTTTTAAAACAAGAACAAAATGTCCAACTGCTCCATTACAATGGATCTCCCATTGATATTGAGTTGCCAACCGCTGTTGAACTGAAGGTATCTAATACGGAGCCCGGCATAAAGGGCGATACAGTAACTGGGGGGAGTAAGCCCGCAGAGCTAGAAACAGGTATGAAGTTGTCCGTGCCTCTCTTTATTAATACAGGTGACTTAATTAAGGTCGACACAAGAGATGGTAAGTACCTCGAAAGAGTAAAAAAAGCCTAGAGCTTTGTTGATTTACGTAGTTTTTACGTAGTAATGTTTTATAATTAATTTATGAGAAACACAAAAATCTTTTCTGGAACATCTAACGTAGCGCTAAGCAAGGCCATATGTAAAAAATTAAAAATCGATTTGGGAAGTTTAGAAATTAGACGATTCAGTGATGGTGAGATTTTTGTAGAAATAGATGAAAGTGTAAGAGGACGCAATGCATATGTCATACAGTCAACTTCCGCTCCCGTAAATGAAAATTTTATGGAGCTTTTTATCATTGTCGACGCACTAAGAAGAGCAGCAGCCAATGAGATAACGGCCGTTATTCCTTATTTTGGCTATTCACGACAAGATAGAAAAGTTTCCGACAGATCCCCAATAACAGCCAAGCTCGTGTCTGATTTGTTAATTAAATCCGGAATTAGGAAAGTTATCATGATGGATTTACATGCCGGGCAAATACAAGGATTCTTCGATGTGCCGGTTGATCACTTGTATGCTAGACCAATTGCGATAAATCACTTTAAGAAAAAATTTAAAAATAAAGATTTCGTAGTTGGGTCTCCAGATGCAGGCGGTATGGAACGAGCAAGAGTCTTTGCAAAGCAATTAAATGGTGCCGATCTAGTAATGACTGACAAAAGGCGTCCTGGGCCAAATTTGGCAGCAATAACAAACGTTATAGGTAACGTAAGAAAAAAGAATGTCATTCTTATCGATGATTTGGTCGATACCGGTGGTACCGCCGTCAAATCTGCAGAAGCTCTTATCAAGGCCGGGGCAAAAACTGTATCTATGTTTTGTACCCACGGTGTTCTTTCGGGTAACGCCGTAAAGAATATCGAAAATTCCCATATTGAGGAACTCATAATTACTGATACAATAAATAACCAAGAAAAGTTAAAAGGTTCTAAGAAAATAAAGGTATTGTCTGTTGCTGATTTAATTGCTGAAGCAATAAAAAGAATTGTAAGTAATAAATCCATCAGCAAGTTGTTTTCGTAGGAGATAGAATGGTTAGCGTTGAGTTTACAGTTACAAAGAGAGAGGTTCTTGGAAAAGGAGCAAGTAAGAGGTTTAGAAAAACTGGCTTGATTCCTGCAGTCGTATACGGAAAAAACAAAGAGAACCTAAATATTGCTGTTGATTTTTTAAAATTCAAAAAAGCCTTAAAGACTGAAGCCGGTGAAAATACTATAATCGAAATGCACGTACAGGATTCAGAGATTAAGAAGAAAGTTCTTTTAAAAGAAGCTCATTTGGATACGCTAACAAGTGATCCTCTGCATCTTGATTTTTACGAAATAAGCGAAGGGGAGCAGGTTACAATCTCTTGCCCACTTAAATTTAATGGAAGACCTGAAGGAGTAAAGAGTGGTGGCGTAATTCAAACACTAGCTAATGAAGTTAAAGTCGAATGTCTTCCGGAGAACATACCCAATGAGATTGAAGTTGAAATATCACACATGAACATAGGTGATACATTAAAAGTTGAAGATCTTCCTGTATTGAATGGAATAAATATTATCTCAAATTCTAATAATACTGTTATTAGCATACTAACTCCTAGGCTAATAATGGAAACTGAAGAGGTTGCAGCTACCGAGGAAAGCAAATCCGAAGAAGGGGCAGAAAGCAAATCCGAAGAAGAAACAACTGAAAGTGATAAAGAAGAAGCAAGCTAAAACAACTTTGTTGGTAGGACTTGGAAATCCTGGAGGGAAATATAATTCAACCAGGCACAATATCGGTTTTTCCTTTCTAGATTCTTTGGCAAAACAAACATTGACCGATATCAACAAGTCAAAGTTCTTTTCATTATATGGTCGATATACAAAAGAAAATCATAATTTTATCTTAAGCAAACCTCAAACGTTTATGAATAATAGCGGGAAGGCCGTTAAATTAATTAAGGACTTCTTCAAAATTAGCACTGATAAAATAATCGTTATTTTTGACGACTTAGATCTAGATGTTGGCCAAATTAGAATTAAAGTCGGAGGAAGTTCTGGGGGGCATAACGGGATAAATTCTATCATAGAACATCTTTCTGATAACAATTTTATTAGAATAAGAATCGGGATAGGTAAGCCCAGAGATAAATCCACCATTGATAATTATGTCCTATCTAGATTTCTTCCAGATGAGGCCATAGCAGTAGGCAAAATCACCAGTATCGCGGATGAGATTGTACATAATATCATTTTTGACGGTATTTCATTTGCAATGAACAAATTTAACAGTAAAATTCAATGAATATTATCTAACTAGATAATCAGCGACAAGGAGGAGCTTATGGATTTATCAACTCAGTTTGTTACTTACGGTGGAATTATACTTGCTGTTCTCGGTTTAATTTACGCCCAAGTCACATATTCAAATTTAAAATCAATGCCAAGAGGAAACGACACCCAAAAGAAACTTGGTGCAACAATCTACGATGGTGCAATGTCGTTTATTCAACAAGAATATAAATACATAACCATCTTCGTTCTTGTCGTTGGATCTTTGTTATTTTTTTATTTTGGAAAAGAGACCGCTCTTGCATATTTCGGGGGGGCTATTTTATCAATGACGTGCGGTTGGGCAGGAATGACCTCCGCTTGTATAGCCAATAGTCGTACAGCCCAAGCAGCCGCATCGGATGGACAAGGATCCGCTTTAGCAACCGCATTTAAAGGCGGAAGCGTCATGGGTTTTTCTGTTGCTAGCTTAGGTATGCTTGGTATAACAATTGCTTTTGCTATTTATTTTTATCTCAATCCTGTTACGGATCAAAGCCTGATAGCATTTGCTAAAAATATAGGTGGTTTTGCAATGGGTGCTAGCTCGGTTGCTCTTTTTGCTAGAGTTGGGGGTGGCATATACACAAAAGCTGCAGACGTTGGAGCAGATTTGGTTGGAAAAGTTGAGGCTGGAATTCCTGAAGATGATCCTCGTAATCCAGCGACTATAGCCGATAATGTCGGGGACAACGTAGGAGACGTTGCTGGCATGGGAGCCGATTTATTTGAATCATATGTTGGTAGTGTAATTGCAACAATTGTTATCGCGTCAGGATTTGCGTTCTCTTCTGAGGTAAAGCTTGCATACTATGCTTTTCCTATAATGCTTGTTATAGTCGGCACATTAGCTTCCTTTTTGGGAACTAGGGTTGTTGATTTACTACAGAAATCTGAGCCCTCCGGTGTGTTACGCAAAGCATCTTTAACGGCTGGAATTTTATTTTTAGTTTTTGCTTATCTTGCTATTAATTATGTTGGACAAAGTGTGGGTATATCAAAAAGTGAACTACTTAGCTTATTCACTTGTGCAATCGTTGGTCTGTTATCAGGCTCGGCCATTGGTGGAATAACGGAATACTACACCTCTGGAAAACCAATTAAAGAAATCGCTGAAGCATCTAGCAAAGGAGGTGTAGCGACAAATATAATTAGTGGCCTAGCAACAGGTATGTTAAGTACGGCGCTACCGGTATTAATTATTGTTATTGCTATAGTTCTTTCTTATCTAAGTTTTGGTCTTTATGGGATTGGTATAGCAGCAGTGAGTATGCTTTCCACAATCGGAATGACTATGTCGGTCGATGCATACGGCCCCATCGCAGATAATGCAGGGGGTATAGCCGAAATGGCTCACTTAGGTTCAGACGTAAGAAAAATTACGGATAAGCTTGATTCGCTTGGGAACACAACAGCTGCAATTGGAAAAGGGTTCGCTATTGGTTCTGCCGCTTTAACTGCCTTAACTCTTTTTGTGGCTTTTGCAGCAGCAGCGAACTTAGACGTAGTAGACCTTAGGGATTATAAAGTTGTAGCTGGTTTGTTACTTGGAGGAATGATTCCATATCTCTTTGGAGCTTTGACGATGGGTGCCGTTGGTAGAGCAGCAGAAGGAATGGTACAAGAAGTTAGGAGACAATTCAGAGAAATAAAAGGCATTATGGAGGGAGAGGCAGAGCCTGACTATGCTTCATGTATTAAAATTAGCACCGAGTCTTCTCTAAAAGAAATGATCGTTCCCGGAGTGTTGGCGGTCATCTGTCCAATCATTGTGGGATTCGTATTGGAAGCAAAAGGATTAGCCGGGTTTTTAGCCGGCGCCCTTGTCTCTGGAGTTACACTTGCTCTCATGATGGCAAACTCTGGTGGGGCTTGGGATAATGCAAAAAAATATATAGAAGAAGGAAACTTAGGTGGTAAAGGTTCTGATGCACACAAAGCAGCCGTTGTCGGTGATACAATCGGAGATCCTTTCAAGGATACATCTGGACCAGCCATGAATATTTTAATAAAATTAATGACAATAGTATCGTTGGTTACAGCGCCTTTGTTCTTATAGAATGAGTTCTCTCAGTTGCGGCATTGTTGGGTTACCCAACGTTGGAAAATCAACCATTTTTTCAGCTCTCACTAATGTCGCAGCAGAAAGTGCTAATTATCCATTCACAACAATAGAGCCGAACATCGCGGTAGTAGATATCCCCGATAGCCGTTTAACCAAACTTCATAATTTATTAAATTCAAAAAAAAATATTCCCACGTCTTTAAAGTTTGTTGACATTGCAGGACTTGTTGAAGGTGCAAGCAAAGGAGAAGGATTAGGCAACAAGTTCCTAGCCAACATCCGAGAAGTTGATGCCATCGCTCATATTTTAAGGTGCTTTGAGGGAGAAGTAACCCATGTTCTAGAAACAGTAGACCCAATTAGAGATCTAGAAATTATCAACCTTGAGTTGGCGATTAGTGATTTGCAAATTCTTGAGAAAAGACTAACGAAACTTGAAAAACTTAAAAAAGGTAACAATAAAGATTCCATCAAAGAATTTGAAATTGTGAAAAAAATTAGCAATCTGTTAAATGACAATAGGAATATAGATTTAGAAAAAGATTTTGATGTAAATGATTTAGATATTATTAGACAATTAAATTTAATTTCGACAAAACCCATGTTGTATGTACTAAATTATGGAAACGAATCAATCAACGAAGATAAAATTGGTCACCTCAAAGAAACAATAGAGAAGAAGGGGGGGTCGTACATTGAAATATATGGATTACTTGAAAGTGAGATTAAAGATTTGAACGATGAGGAGAAGAATCTTTTTCTTGATGAATACGACATTAAAGAAACTGGCCTCAAAGTCTTAATCAGCAAGGCTTACTCAATACTAAATTTAATTACTTTTTATACCGCGGGCACAGATGAAACTAGAGCATGGAGTATTATGAACAATACGAAAGCGCCAATAGCTGCAGGAAAAATTCATTCTGATTTTCAAAAGGGGTTTATCAGAGCGGAGATAATCGGGTTTGAAGATTATATGCAATATGGCTCAGAAGAGGCGGTTAAGAACAAAGGTCTAATTAGATCGGAAGGAAAAGAATACCTCGTTAAAGATGGAGATATAATCCACTTTAGGTATAATGTTTAGCAGCCTGTTGTCAATCTATTTGACCAGCAGCCCATAACAGGAGGTCGGAAATGACAAATCTTTACGAGGTACTCTTTATAGTGCCTCCCACTTTGACAGATGATTCCTACAAAGAATTGTCGGATAAAATCAAGTCTACGATAGAAAATAAGCATGAATCCGAGATTGTTAAATTTGAAGAGTGGGCAAATCGGAAACTTGCCTACACAATTAACAATCATAAAAATGGGAAGTATTATCTACTTGAGACAAAATGCTCACCCACGTGTATCAAAGAAGTAGAGTTAATTTTGAGTTTTGAAAAAACGTCCGTATTACGATTTTTAATCGACAAAATCGCAGAGAAGAAGGTAGCAAAATGAGTCAGAGTTACGATAGAAAAGATAGAAAACCCCGAAAAAGAGCTTCGGCACTTTTGGCAGGAAACGTAGAGATCAATTATAAGAATGTTGAACTTCTAACAAATTTTATAACAGAAAGAAAAAAAATTGCTCCTAGGAGGATGACAGGAAATACCGCTTCACAACAAAGACAAATATCCAAGGAAATAAAGAAAGCCCGCTATATGGCCCTTCTTCCTTACACGGTTAATCACAAATAAACTATTCCAATTTATGAAAATAATTCTTCTTCAGGACGTAAAAAAGATTGGAAACAAAGGAGATATAGTAGAAGTTAAGGAAGGTCAGGCTAGAAATTTTTTAATACCTAAGAAACTAGCTGTTGAAGCTACAAAAAAGAATATCAATAATTTAGTAGCCAAACAAGATTCGGAAACAAGAAGGGATTTGGCAAATAGAGCTAATGCAAATAGTATTGCGAACAGCCTCAATAAAAGAATTTTAAATTTTGTTGTAAAAGAGAACAAAGGTAAAATTTTTGGTTCGATAACCACCAAGTCGATATCGGACTCCTTATTAAATCTTGGCTATACTATAGACAAAAGAAACATAGGTTTAAAAAAGCCAATAAGTTCGTTAGGCAAAACGGATGTGAAAATAAAAATTTATGCCAATATTTACGCTACAATTACTATAGTTCTAATAAGAGAATAGAATTGACATAAACAAAAACTTTATAGTAACCTAAACATCACTATGTTAGTCGAAGCAATTCCTGGTGGGGCATTCGTAGAAAACACTTACGTAATTAAAGGAGATAGGTCCACCGAGCTTATTTTAATTGACCCTGGGAGTCAAATTCCGGAAATAGAAGAAGTGATTAAAAAAATTAGTTTTGACAAAATGTACATAGTAAACACACATGCTCATCTTGATCACGTATATGGAGTTGAACACTTCAAAAAAAAATATGATGCCAATTTTTATCTACATAAGAACGAATTGCCTATTCTAGATGTAATGATAAGTGCATCAATGAGATTTGGGCTTGAGGAATTCTCAGATCCTGTAATTCCTAAAGTAGATTTTTTTATTAAGGATGAAGAAGAGCTTGAAATAGCGGGATTGGCATTCAAAGCTATTTTGGTTCCTGGGCATTCACCTGGGAGTCTTTGTTTTTATTTTCAAGCTCAAAAGAACTCGGAAGACAATATGGAGCAAGATATCGTAGTTTCTGGTGATACAGTTTTCGCTGGTAGCATTGGCAGGGTCGATTTAACAGGTGGTACAAACATGAATGATCTTGTTGGGAACATTAAAAAAAGACTGATGTGCTTACCGGGGGAAACGATTCTACTTCCTGGCCATGGACCTGAAACACGTGTCAGTACCGAAAAAGAATCAAATCCTTTTCTGCTTGGTATGTTGGGATGAATATGAAATTTGTAGAAAGATTTATATTTATATTCTTGTTATTCTTGCTATTTGTTGTTCTTAATGAATCTTGGGAATACAAGAAGTATCTATCCAAACAAGATTCAATTAATAGAGAAATTGTAGAAATTGCAAAAGAAAACAATCGTTTGAGAAAAGAAATCAATCTATTAAAAAACAACGAGTTTTATATACAACTTTTAGCAAGAAAACAATTAGGGATGATTAAAAATGGCGAGAGAATTTATAAATTTCATAATAAATAGCATCTAGGTGTCTTCGCCATGTCGAAAACTATAAAAACAATTCTTAGCAATCTTCAAACTCCAGTAAAAAAAAATTTTGGTCAACATTTTTTAATAAACAAACATAAAATTGATTTCATAGCTGATAAGTTATTGGATTACAAAAATGATCTAATAATTGAGATTGGTCCTGGGCTCGGTTCAATAACCGAACGGATATTGGAGTCAACAAGCAATATTGTCTGTATAGAAAAAGATAGAGTATTTTCCGCATATCTTAGAGATAAATTTGGAAGTAAAAAAAGATTTGCGATTATCAACCAAGATGTATTAAAAGTAAATTTTAACGAAATAAATAGGCTGCAAGATAAAATGGTATTTGGGAATCTACCATATAATATAGCTTCTCAAATAATAATTAAATTTGTTGATGAGCTGCACGATAAGAAGACTGTAGGGATTTTCATGTTTCAGAAAGAAGTCGCGGAAAGAATCTTGTCAAAACCAGGTTTAAAATCCTATAATGCTTTTACATTAAAAATACAAAGTTTTTTTGATGTGAAAAATATATTGAACTTAAATGAAAATGATTTTTGGCCTCCACCAAAGATAAAATCTACATTAATTATGTTTACGCCAAAACAAGCTGACCGATACATTGTCGATAATTATGCAGAATTTTCTCAATTTTTAGCTACTTGCTTTAAGGCAAAAAGAAAAACTTTGATAAATAATTTACAAGATTTATATCCAAAGGAAAAAATTTTATCGGCTATCGAAATTATAGCAACAAGGCAAGATATTAGAGCCGAAAAGTTGCGCGAAGAAGAATTTGTAAAACTATTTAAATATTTATATCGTTACAGATAATATATTTTGCTAAGCACCTGGTCGATAAATAATCTTATTGAAAAATTGTAATTATTCACTATAAAAGAAAAAGCATAAACATCATTATCTTTTCCATTAAAATAACCTGACAATGAACTAACCCCTCTAATGTATCCAGTTTTTGCTTTCAAGTTTTTATACAATGGATATGTCTTAAATCTTTTAATTAACGTACCATCAAGGCCGGCGACAGGAAGGGATTCGTAAAAATCATAAAAATAATCTTGCTTTGTGGCAAATTCTAAGATTTTCACCATCCCTTTGGTAGATATTTTATTTTTTGAAGAAAGTCCAGATCCATCGTTAATGTTAAAATCCCGTGTATTTAAATCAACATTTCTCGTCAAAAAATCGGCAAATATTATTTGTGAATCTTGCCATGAACCTCGAACTCTTGAAAAATTAGCTGAGAGTTTTTTGAAAAGATGTTCGGCATATAGATTATTACTAGTTTTGTTAATTATCTCGACAATATCTCCTAATCGTGCGGATTGAATTTCATATTTTATTTTAAATGGAGTGAGCTTCTTTGAAATTGGTATTTTAGCAAATCGAACTGTTCCATTGAATCTTATTTGTTGCCTTCTGAGTTCTTTTTTGAATTTGACTCCAAGCAAATACAAAGGATTGTCAGTCAAATATACGTTATTCTTGGATGAGTATAGGTTGTCATTAATTGCAATTGAAGAGATATATGGTGCCCATGCCACACCTTTCCAGGACTTTTTCCAGTTTGGATTATAATAAGGTTTCTCAAAATAGTTATCATTAAGCACTATGTCTCCATTGATTACTTTTACATCTCTATCTCGTAGATAACTTACAACTTTTATCAAATCATCCGTTTTTAAAGTTGGATCACCCTTAGTATCGATATACAAATCTTGATTGTATATCCCCGTTTGATTCTTCTTGACTGCCATAAAAAAAATTGTTTTAAATCTATAATCTTTTCCTAAGAAATGTAAGGAACCCAGGGTCGTAATGATTTTTTGATTTGATGCCGGAATAAACAATTGATTTGAATTATAGCTAGCAATCACTTCACCCGTTGTTAGGTTTTTTACATACATCCCTAGATTAGGACTACGTGATACCTGCTCGTTTATTAGTGACTTTAAGGTTGTTGAAAGAGAGACTTCCGGAAATCCCACATAAAACAATAAAAAAAAGATAGGAATTAAATTTTTCAATGTGAGTCTGCCCATGTCTTTCCACTATCGAGTTCCACCTTTAAGGGGACTTTTAATTTTATACAGTTTTCCATATGTTGTATTATTTGCCGTGAAACATATTCTATATGGTCTTTCTTAACTTCAAAGACCAATTCATCGTGGACTTGAATTACCATTTTGCATATATCCTTAAGGGAGTCATCCTGATTAATCAAAATCATGGCAAGCTTTATCACATCAGATGCTGAGCCCTGTATTGGGGTGTTAATCGCTGCTCTTTCCGCAGCAGCACGCACTGCGAAGTTATTTGAATTAATGTTTGAAATATAACGTCTTCTCTTAAGAATTGTTTCCGCATATCCTCTGTGGCGCGTCAACTCAACAATGTCTTCGAAAAACTTTTTAACATCTTTGTATCTATCAAAATATTTTTCAATAAATAATTTCGATGTTTTGGAATCCTGGTTAATCTGCAAACCTAAACGTCTAGAGCCTATTCCGTATAATATTCCAAAATTTATTGTTTTTGCAATTCTTCTTTGGTTTTCATCTATATTCTCTTTTTTTATGTTGAAAATCTCCGAAGCTGTTTTTGCATGAATATCTTCATCAAGATTAAAACTATCTATCATTGCCAAATCTTCAGAAAAATGTGCTAATAGTCTCAATTCAATTTGTGAATAATCAGCGGAGACGATAACTGAATTCTTATCACTTGGTACAAAAGCTTCACGTATTTTTTTGCCCTCAAAAGTTTTTATTGGAATATTTTGCAAATTAGGATTGCTCGAAGAAAGTCTGCCGGTTGCGGTTCCAACTTGATTATAAGAAGTATGAACTCTATCCGTCCTAGAATCTATCAGTTCGGGTAGGGAATCCAGATAAGTGGATTTAAGCTTCGAGTAAAATCTAAAGGATAGTATTTCTTTAAGCACACCATGTTGATCTATGATGTTTTGTATTGATTCGGAATCAGTAGAAAGCTCTCCTTTCTTCGTTTTCTTAAAAGGCTTTAGTTTTAATTTATCAAACAGAATCTTTCTTAATTGCTGAGGTGAATTTATATTGAATTCTTCGTCAACTAACTGATATACTTTATTTTCTGTATTTCTAACAAATTTCTCAAACTCTTTTGACAAGGCTTTGAGCTTTTTGGTATTAATATTAACTCCCGTTCTCTCCATTCTAGCCAAAACCAAGACAAATGGTATTTCATGCTCTTGGTAGGTTGTTAATAGATCATACTCTTCTAGTTTTTTCTTGAACAACTCAAATAACTTAAAGGTGATATCGGCATCCTCACACGAGTATTCAGTAGCCTTATCTATTTTGACTCCTGCAAAGGATATAGTTTTTTTGTCTACGGTGGTAACCTCTTTATATGTAGTCATCTTGTAATCTAAAAATCTTCTTGATAAATTATCTAAACCATAGCTTTGAAGCGAGCTATCTAATAAGTGTGCGGCGATCATCGTATCAAAAAATATTCCAGATAGCTTGATATCATATTTAGAAAGAACAATAATCTCATATTTAATGTTTTGCCCAATTTTCTTTATCTTTTGATCTTCCAATATAGGCTTTAGGGATTTTATTACATAGTCCAAAGAAAGTTGTTTCGTTTTTTCTTGGTGTGCCACGGGAATATAGAATGCGGAACCTGCATCATAACAGAATGATATTCCAACTATTTCGGCTTTCAAAGGATTAGGAGAAGTGGTTTCTAAGTCTAAAGATAAGAAAGTGGTTTCTTTTAAATTTATCAACAATTCTTTGAATTCTTTCTTGTTAATTATAGACCTGTAATTTGAACTCTTTCTCGAAGTAGTTTCTTTTTTTGTACCTAGCAAAGAATCAAACTCAAGTTCCGAATAAAGTTTATTTAACTTATCTGTGTTGGGCTCCTTAATCCTAAGATCGTCCAGCTTTAAAGGAATTTTTAAATCGGTTCTGAGAGTTACCAAGTCCTTACTCAATTCGGCTTCTTGTTTATAATCTGAAAGGAGCTCTCTTATTCGTAATCGTTCTATCTTTTTTAGGTTCTTATAAATATTCTCTAGAGTTTTATATTTAACCAATAACTCTTGTGCAGCTTTAGGGCCTATTCCTCTAACCCCTGGTATATTATCAATAGAGTCGCCTACGAGAGCAAAAAAATCTACCATTTGACTAGGTTTTACACCGTACTTTTTTATTACTTCTTGAGGTGAATACGTCTTACCTTTTGCATCTATCATATTGATTTTTCTATCAATAAGTTGCGTAAAGTCTTTATCTCCAGAAAGTATAGTAATTTCATGTTGTGACCCAAATTGCTTGACAAGAGATCCGATAACATCGTCTGCTTCGTAGTTATCCACGGATAAAACTTTTACTCCCCTGGCTTCTAAATATTCTATAATCTTGGGAAATTGTAAGGATATGTCCTCTGGAGCTTCCCCCCTATTCGCTTTATAGTCTTCATAAATATCATTCCTAAATGATTGTCCACCGGGATCAAAGACCGCAACGAGATACTCGGATTGCTCAATTAATTTCTTGGTCATACCGATAAAACCATAAATTGCTTTAGTAGGAAACCCTTTAGATGTTTCGAGTTCTATTCCTGGACGATAGTAGGCTCGAAATACATAAGAACTAGAATCTAATAAAAAAATTCTTTTCGAGCTCATTAATTGTCAAGCTTCTTTGCTAATTCTCCATTCTCAAACATCTCGACACAGATATCGCAACCACCTACGAATTCTCCATCGATATATAGCTGAGGAAGTGTTGGCCAATTTGAGAACTCTTTGATTCCTGATCTCAACTTAGGGTCTGACAAGACATCATAAGATTGATATCGAACTTCTAATTTATTTAAAATATCCACGACTCTAGATGAAAACCCACACATCGGCATATCTGGGTTTCCTTTCATAAATAAAACAACCCTGTTCTCTGAAATCATTCTAGATATCTCTTCTTTAATATTGTCAGACATAACAACTACTCTTTATTAAATTCTTCAGGAGAAAAAGTTTTTAGGGACAAAGCATGAATATCCTCAACCATCTCCTCCTGTAAGGCGGAATAGACCATCTTGTGCCTTTCAAGAGTTGACTTTCCTTCAAAAGCAACGCTTACAATTGTAGCCTCGAAATGTGTGCCATCGCCAGTTACTTTCGCAGTAGTTTTAGGAATTATGTTTTCAAGTTTATCTTTGATATACTTCCCATCCATCAGAACATATTTATTATAATACAATTATACCCTCTATCTTAATAAATTAATCCAAAAAAATTTAGGACAAATATTATTAAAAAGATACTTAAGAAACAAAGTCCTGATATAGAAAGCATCTTGAGATACGTGTTGGGTTTGTAGCGCTCCGGAAAATTAGGATTAAAAATAAGTCGATAATTGAGATAGGCTAAAAATGGTGCGGTCATGAATGAAAGAATCGTGGCAAGATCCACCAGATACTTCATTTTTTCTCCTATATAGAAAATTGTTACGAGTGTTCCAAAAATAACAAAAAAGAGAAATGTGGTTTCATAATCCTTCTCTTCATTCTTTTTTGGACTGATAATACTAAAGCTTTTCCTAAGAACTTTGGGAAACGCATCAAGGCAGGTAAGAGTCGTGCTAAACATTGTAGTAAAAGCAGTAAGCAAGATAATATTCTTTGACCAATCTCCTAACGATGCATAAAGTTGAACTAGTTGATTAACGAACTTGGCAGCGCTAGGGGCAAATTCTTCCCCGCTACCATAAAAAACGTTCGCTCCTAGTATTAGAAACATGACTGCAAGAATTGATGTAGTTAAGTATGAGAAATTGAAATCAATGGAATTATCCTCAAAAGAAAACTGCTTCTCGTTCTTTTTCTTCTCCATAATCCATATTGATGACCATGCCGACAAATCTATTGGTGAAGGCATCCATCCAATTAGCGCAATCAAAAATGTTAGGCCCACTGAAGATAGTAGGGTTGGTGACACAAAATCCTCAGACGGACTAACCGTAATTTGACTAGTTAAAAAAACTGAGATTAATGTAGATATTATTAGGATACAAACTAAGATTTTAATAAATCTATCAAAATACTTTCTGTCCAGACAAAGTATTATAAGCCCGCAGAATAACAAAATTATTAAAGAAACAAAAAAGAAATTCAGTTCAAGGCCCAACCAATTTTGAAGAATCGCAGCCGTAACTCTTGTTACACCTGCCTGTATGGTAAACATGGTCAAAAGCGTAAGCCCGACAAAAAGATAGATAGCCCAATCTCCAATCTTTTTATATCCATCAAGTACGGTCTCGTTTTTTACGACAGTATATCTTGTAGCAAATTCAAAAAAAGGATATTTAAAAAAGTTTGCTAGAATCACAGCAACTATGAGAATATAACCATACGTCGCTCCTGCCCTAGTAGATTGAACAATATGTGAGACTCCTATTGCGGCAGAAGCCCATAAGATACTTGGACCAAGCTTGTTAATAGTTTTGATTATTTTCTTCATTGTTATCTATCAGTCATCCTAGCTTTAATAAAGAATTGTATCGAAACAATCAAATAGGGAAGCAAGGCGATGAACATAATAGACTTAAATAAAATCGCGACTGGTCTTACGACAGTATTACAAGTAATAATTTCAGAGCATGAAAGCAATAATGGCAAATCTTTAATGCCACTCCAAGATGCAGCTAAGCCCAGAACGACAACCATAATTGCGGTATGAATACACTTTCTTCGCCTAATTTCTTTTTTTGATAAGATACCAAGAAGAAAGATAATTAGGCCAAGAATGGCTGGTATTAGAACAGTTGTTGTTGTGTAGAGATAGTATCCTAGTGCACCTACTAAAATTAAAACGGTGCCTGTAATCATAGTAAATAAAGGCATAAAACTCCTCTGTTTTATAAGATAGTAGTAAATATAAATAATAAATATCTAAAAATCACTTATCTTATTTCAAAGATAGGTCAACTAGGCCCAAACCTAGTTTTCTAGTGTCTTTACCTATGCCCAGATTCTTTTCTGAATTAGCACCCTCTATATGTATTCCCAATATATTGGGTTGGCCTTTAATAATCACATCTTGGGGGAGTATGAATTCGACAGTTTGTGGAAAAGAATATTGGCTTTTAGGCATATTAAAGGCTAATGAGCCAATTAATGTTTTATTTAAATAAAACTTAGCACTAAGCTGTGGATTTCTATCATTAATAAATGCATCAGCTATCTTTAAAGTTAATTTGTTATATTGCCCTGAACTTGCATCCTCAGGTACAAAAGCCAAGGTAACATATTAAGTATACAGGTTTTATATAGTTATCGCATATAATATGGCTCCGGAGGAGGGATTCGAACCCCCGACCAAGTGATTAACAGTCACCTGCTCTGCCAGCTGAGCTACTCCGGAATCTAAGATTATCAATTTAATAGAAATGCGCGTCACAGTCAAGCGATTAGTGTATATTGGAAACATAAAAGTATAAAAGTATAATAAATTCAGTATTAATGGACAAAAAAGATAGAAAGAAAGCAAAAATAAATAACCGAAATCGCAACTTGCCCGTACCCGCGAATTCTCTTGAAAGGTATTTAACTGAAATAAGTAATTACGAACTTCTTTCTAAGAAAGATGAATACAAATATGCTCAAGAGTACAGAGAATCGGGGGATATCAACGCCGCGAGAAAACTCATTACGGCCAATTTAAGATTTGTAGTTAAAATTGCTATGGAATACAAAAATTATGGATTAAACATAATGGATATTATTCAGGAAGGAAATCTTGGGTTAATGCGAGCAGTTACTAAATTTGATCCAACAAAAAGATATAGGCTTATATCATATGGAGTTTGGTGGATCAGAGCCTATATACAGAATTTTATAATGAAAAATTGGAGTCTCGTAAAAATAGGTACCACGCAAGGACAAAGGAAGTTGTTCTATAAGATTAGATCCGCTAAGAGCCTCTACAATGAAGGAAATATTTCTCAAGATGAGTATTACGCAAAATTGTCAACCGATTTAAAGTTGTCAATTAAGGAAATAAAGGAAATGGATATAAGGATGGGGGGGAAAGACTTTTCTTTAGATGATGAAATAAAGGCTGAGGGCAAGCAAACTAGAATGGAATTTTTAGCCTCTGGAAGCGAAAATCAAGAAGAAATTGTCATACGAGAAGAACAGAAAAATGAATTAAAAATGGGTATTAACGCCGCACTTAAAGTGCTAAACGAAAGGGAAAAATATATTATCGATAAACGCCTTTTGTCGGAC
>CESR01062348.1_pt1 | contig 19087 bp, 19 predicted proteins | sample 356351 | NCBI WGS metagenome assembly CESR01 (sample SAMEA2622149, study PRJEB7988) | marine metagenome | isolation source: saline water (ENVO:00002010), including | reverse complement strand
TTTTTTGGCTATCCCCAGCGAAAAACCACCATAATATTGAATTTTTAATGATTTGTACGCATGATATGCAAAGCTGTTAACCTATATATAATTAAAAAGTTTACTTCAGAACACAACACATGAATTTTGAAACACCCCCAGCAATAAGGCATAACTGGACCAAAGGTGAAACGCTTTCATTATTAAAACAGCCTTTTAATGATCTGATTTTTACGGCCCAACAAACACATCGGTATAATTTTAACCCAAACAAAGTGCAACTAAGTACCTTGATGAATATAAAAACAGGAGGGTGCCCCGAGGACTGCGCCTATTGCCCACAAAGCGCACACTATAAAACAGGGGTTGAGGCAGAAAAATTAGCAGCCGTAGAAGACGTAATTTCACAAGCACAGGCTGCAAAAAACAAAGGAGCAACAAGGTTCTGTATGGGAGCGGCATGGCGAGAACCCAAGCAGCGCGATCTAGAAAAGGTAATAGCAATGGTCAAGGCTGTTAAAAGCATGGAGCTCGAGACTTGTTTGACATTAGGGATGTTGTCTTTACATCAAGCCGAGACATTAAAAGCCGCCGGACTAGATTATTACAACCACAACCTTGACAGTTCACCCGAATACTATTCAAAAATAATCAGCACAAGAGATTATGATGAGCGACTTGTAACACTAGAACGTGTCCGCGAAGCCGGCATTAGCGTGTGTTGTGGCGGTATAATTGGCATGGGCGAGAATCAAAATGACCGTGCCGGGCTATTATTAACGTTAGCTAATATGCTGTCCCACCCCGAAAGCGTTCCGATTAACATGTTAGTTAAAGTGGAAGGAACGCCCTTAAGCGAGGCTGAAACCGTAGAACCTATTGAGTTTATAAGAATAATAGCTACCGCAAGAATCATGATGCCCGAGTCATACATCAGGCTATCAGCCGGCAGAAACAATATGTCAGATGAAACCCAAGCGCTATGCTATTTGGCGGGCGCCAATTCAATATTTTATGGTGAAAAATTACTGACCACAGACAACCCGCAGCTAACCCAAGACCGTTTGCTCTTGGAACGTTTAGGAATACAGCCTACCAAAAATTAATAATTGTTCTACCCAAATAAAAATTATAAAAATTGCTATGAACGTTAATAACGAAATAAAAAAGCGAAGAGAAGAGGGGTTGTTTCGCGAAAGAAAAACCGTTAATTCTGCGCAAGGCGCACAGATTCTTATCAGCGATAAAAAATTTTTAAATTTTAGTAGTAATGATTATTTAGGTTTTGCCAACAACGAAGATCTTAAGCGCTGCATGATTAGTGCTATTCATAGGTATGGTATTGGAGCAGGGTCATCTCAGCTAATGTCAGGCCACATTGAGTCGCACGAAATACTAGAAAAAAAACTTTCTGTTTTTTTTAGTAAAAAAGCATCGTTAGTTTTTTCTTCTGGCTATCATGCAAATTTAGCGATCGCTTCTACACTAATCAATAAACACACTATTATTTTTCAGGACAAACTAAACCACGCTTCTTTGGTTGATGCCGCCCTGCTTTCAAAAGGAAAGCTTTTTCGTTATCGACATAGTGACTTATCCCACTTGAAAAGTTTGTTAGAGAAATATAAACACAATGACTTAATTATTATGACAGACGGTGTTTTTAGTATGGACGGAGACCGTTCCCCATTAATAGAAATTTCAGGGCTATGTAAAACATATCATGCTTTATTAATTGTAGATGATGCGCATGGCATTGGAGTTTTGGGAAAAGGAGGCCGAGGACTAGTTGAAGAGTTGGGTCTTGAAAAAGAAGTCGATTTATTAATCGGAACATTTGGAAAGTCTTTTGGCGCAACCGGCGCATTTATAACCGGGAGCGAGGCAATTATCGAAGCATTTATACAAAAAGCGCGAACGTACATTTATACAACTGCGTTATTACCGTCAGTTGCGGCTGCCGTTACACATGCAGTCGATCTGATAAACGAAGGCAGTGACTTACGTAAACATATAAAAGAATTGGTCGTCGAATACAAAAAGCTAGCAAGAGCTGCGGGGTTATATGTGAGTAAACCAAGTTATCATATTCAACCCTTAATTATTGGAGACGCAAACGAAACATTACAAATAAGCAAAGCCCTTTATAAAAACAATATTTTAGTGCCTGCTATCAGACCGCCGACTGTACCAAAAAATACATCAAGATTACGGATAAGCATAACAGCCGCACATACAAAAAAAGACATTTCATTGTTAGTTAAGACCGCAAGCAGCATTTTAAATGAAGGGCAATAAAAAATTGAATTGTGTTTTATTGCATGGGTGGGGGGTCTCAAATAATGTTTGGAAGAGCTTTGTTCTTAAATTAAACGATTTTGAAAATATTTATATACCTTGTCTTTATGATATTTATAGGCATTCAAATGATCAGGGGTTTGAGGCCGCCGCTAAAGCGCTGAGTAAAAAAATAAAAAAGAATAGTATTGTAATAGCCTGGTCAATTGGAGGTTTGATAGCACTAAGATTAATGGCATTAACAGCAAAGGTAAGAGCTATAATATTTATTGCGAGCAGCCCTTGTTTTATAAATAAAGAGGGCTGGCCAAACGTAATTAACAAAAATAGTCTGAGTGAGCTAAAGAAAAGATTTTCTAACGATGCGGCGGAGGGGCTTAAGCATTTTGCTGGATTGGTAGCTTATGGAGATATGTCTGCATCAGTTACTAATAAAACCATTCGCCAATATTTGGCGGCAAAAAAGCAAAACCAGATCCTCTCTTCCTGGCTAAGTGAGTTAGAGAAATTCGATCAAAGAGATCAGTTTGCGTCCTTGGAAATCCCCACGCAAATTATTCTCGGACAAAACGATATTCTTATTAAACCAAACATACAAAATCAAATAAGACGGCTAAATCCACACACATATAGCTCGATTATAAAAGACTGCGGACACGCTCCTTTTATAAGTAGGCCGGACGAGACATATAATGTAATTAATAAGTTTTTAAATGAAAGAATCTAACAACACCGAATATAATAAAAATCTTAACACTATTCGCCGCGCTTTCGAAAAAGCGTCGGTACATTATGATGAATATTCAATATTACAGCGCACAATAACAGATCGGTTAATCGAATCATTAGATGAAATAAAAATTAATCCAATTTCTATATTAGATCTAGGATCTGGCACTGGTTACGGATCCAAAATATTACATAAAAAATTTAAAGACGCATATATCTATCAAATAGACGTTTCCGAAGGCATGTTAAGCATGTCACGTAAGAAATCTCCTGTATTTTTTTCGAAAGATCATTTCATTTGCGCCGATGTAAATAAACTTCCTTTTAGAGAAAATTATTTTGATCTTGTCGTGAGCAGTTTGATGTTACAGTGGTGCAATAATCTCGATACTATTTTTGCTGAAGTTAATAATTTACTAAAAGAAAACGGTGTTTTTTTGTTTTCTAGTTTTGGGCCGGACTCACTAAAAGAATTACGCGATTGTTGGTCACGTGCTGATGATTATGTTCACGTTAATGCCTTTGTTGACATGCATGATATTGGTGATGCGTTAATTCGTAATGAATTGATATCGCCAGTATTAAATACTGAGAAAATTATTTTAACTTACAATAGCTGCCAGCAACTTATGTGCGAGTTAAAATATATTGGCGCACAAAACGCTAATAATGGGCGCAGAAAAACACTAACGGGAAAAAATAGGTTGAAAAAAGTTTTTGAGTATTACGAGACCTATAGGGCAAATAAAAAACTTCCCGCCACCTATGAAGTTATTTACGGGCATGCGTGGAAATCCCCCTCCGGACAACAAACACAAACAGTAACCTTAGAAGAAGTTAAACAACAACTTAAAAAGGGGCAATAAGTCTAATTTATGACAAATTTTTTTATTACGGGGACTGACACGGGGGTAGGAAAGACTTGGTTTACGGTCGCATTTATGGCTGCTTTAAAAAGAAGAGGGCTGAATGTTATGGGTATGAAGCCAATTGCAACAGGTGCAGAAAAAATAAAAGACAGATTAGTTAACAAAGACGCAAAACTAATCATGCAAAATTGCAGCCAAACGGTTTCTTACGACTTAATCAATCCTTTTGTATTTCAGTTCCCTTCAGCGCCACATGTTGCCGCCAAACATGAAGGAGTAGTAATTGATCTAGATCAAATAATAAAAAATTATCATCTTCTAAGCTCTATGTGCGATGTCTTAGTGGTAGAAGGGGTGGGCGGATGGCGAGTGCCTGTAACTGATAGGTACTCGCTTTCGGATCTTGTGAGCAAACTTGATTTGTCTGTTATTTTAGTGGTGGGGATGAGGTTGGGCTGTATAAATCACGCAATATTAACGGCAGAAGCAATAAAAGCCGATGGCATAAATCTTTGTGGTTGGGTAAGCAATCATTTAGACAGAGTCTATTCAAAGAGTGAGGAGACGATAAAAACCTTAAAAAAGCGACTAAATCTACCACATATTGGGGATCTACCACATATTGGGGATCTACCACATATTGGGGATTTTGATCCAGACAAACTGTCGGCAGAGATATCTTCGTCTTTCATTTCTCATATTTAATATTTAAAACAAAGGCCAAGTTAGGGTAATATATCGCTTCTTTTGCCATGGTCTAGCGGCAACAATTATTTAAGGGTTTTCCGAATTAGGGTGGCGAAAAAAATAAATTATAATTTTGTGTAAAAAATATTAAGAGACGAGGATGCTTTTTAATTTAATAAACGAAAATGACCAAAAAAACTATGTTTAGCAATAGAAGAATTGAACAAAGCAATCAAAAATTGAAATAAAATCATAATCACAGGGGAAGGTTGTAATGTCTGTAGATAAATTGAAACAAATCGTGCTCGGTGTCACCGCCGTTTCATTATTTTTGATGAGCGGTATAGCGTTAGCTGATTACATGAACGTACTGAATTTAACCGAAGGCGTTACACCAACCAGTAAAATGGTCTACAGCCTACATATGCAAATTCTGTATATTGTCACAGTAATCGGTATTCTCGTATTTTCGGTAATGTGTTGGTCGATTTACCATCATAGAAAATCTAAAGGCGCGGTCGCTGAACAATTTCATCACAGCACAGCCGCTGAAATTACTTGGACGGTTGTTCCCATCCTTATTCTTGTCCTCATGGCAATTCCTGCAACCAAAGCGCTGGTATTTATGGAACAAACCGGTGATTCGGAAATGACAATCAAAGTTACCGGTTATCAGTGGAAATGGAAATACGATTATCTTGATGAAGACATTAGTTTTTTTAGTGCGCTCGCACAAGACAGCAATGATGCAAGACAAAGAGGTTCGGGGATAGACCCGAACACAGTCGATAATTATCTTTTAGATGTTGATAACCGAGTTGTGCTCCCGATTAAAACAAAAATTCGAATACTTACAACCGCTGCTGATGTAATCCATGACTGGTGGGTGCCTGCACTTGGGTGGAAGCGTGATGCAATACCAGGTTTTATCAATGATAACTGGACCTATATTGAAGAACCGGGGGTTTATCGTGGTAAATGCGCTGAGCTTTGTGGTAAAGATCATGGCTTTATGCCAATTGTTGTCGAAGCCGTTTCTAAAGATGAATATGTTGCTTGGGTTGAAGAACAAAAATCAATACAACTTGCAGCAGCAGCAGGCGCGGATAAAGAATGGACAAAAGAAGAATTGTTAGAAAAAGGCGCAGCAGTTTATGCAGCAAATTGTGCTGCTTGTCATATGGCAGAAGGACAAGGCATAGAAGGCCTATTCCCAGCGTTAAAAGGAAGTGCCATTGTTAATGGGCCGGCGTCAGAAATAATTATGCAGGTGCTTAATGGTAAAAACATGATGCCCGCTTTTAAAGATCAATTAAACGATGTCGATTTAGCTGCCGCAATTACTCACGAAAGAAATTCGTGGGGCAATACAGCCGCCGATATCGTTCAGCCAGCAGATATAAAAGCAGCGCGTTAATCTAAGAATTTAAATTTAAATATTGAGTAAAACAACAATACAAAATAAAGGGTAGAAATTATGAGTGAAGCAGTCCTACATGACGATCATCACGATCATAAACCAACCGGAATAGGCCGCTGGCTTTTTTCAACTAACCATAAAGATATCGGAACGATGTATCTGGTATTTGCTTTGATAATGTTTTTTGTCGGTGGCGCGATGTCAATGGTAATTAGAGCCGAATTATTTCAGCCAGGCATGCAGTATGTTGACCCACAATTTTATAATTCGATGGTAACAGTGCATGCGCTGGTGATGATCTTTGGTGCCTTGATGCCCGCGGGTGTAGGGCTTGCTAACTGGATGATCCCGATGATGATCGGCGCACCGGATATGGCGTTGCCTAGGATGAACAACATGAGTTTTTGGATTCTACCGTTTGCTGCAACGCTTTTAATTTCTACTTTTTTTATGCAAGGTGGTGCGCCAGCTGGTGGTTGGACAATGTATCCACCTCTGATTCTCCAACTAGGTGATGGATTGCCTTACCTGGTCTTTGCAGTGCATTTTCTGGGTGTTTCTTCAATTATGGGCGCGATTAATATTATTGCGACAGTTTTTAATATGCGTGCCCCCGGAATGACTTTTATGAGGCTGCCTTTATTTGTCTGGACCTGGATCATTACTGCGTTCTTGTTAATTGCTTCAATGCCGGTATTAGCTGGCGCGGTTACAATGTTGTTAACCGATAAATATTTTGGCACTGCATTTTTTGATGCTGCAGGTGGCGGTGATCCGCTTATGTTCCAGCACATTTTCTGGTTTTTTGGCCACCCTGAGGTGTACATTTTAGTATTGCCAGCATTTGGTGTTATCTCACAGATCATCCCGACTTTTTCGCGTAAACCATTATTTGGCTATACCTCCATGGTGTATGCAACTGCATCAATCGCTTTTTTATCTTTCTTTGTGTGGGCGCATCACATGTTCACCGTTGGTATGCCATTAACCGGCGAGTTGTTCTTTATGTACGCAACGATGTCAATTGCTGTGCCAACCGGTGTAAAAATATTTAATTGGATGGCAACAATGTGGAAAGGATCGATGACCTTTGAAACACCGATGCTTTTTGCAATTGGTGTTCTATTCATGTTTTCAATTGGTGGGTTTTCTGGTTTGATGATGGGGATTACGCCCGTGGACTTCCAATATCATGACACCTATTTTATTGTTGCCCATTTTCATTATGTCATTGTGCCCGGCATTATCTTTGGCCTTATGGGCGGTATTTATTTCTGGTTACCTAAGTGGACTGGCAATATGTACGATGAAAAACTGGGCAAACTACATTTCTGGTGCTCAACGATTTCGGTCAACATATTGTTCTTCCCCATGCACTTTATTGGGCTAGCCGGTATGCCTCGTCGTATACCTGACTACAATGTCCAATTTGCCGATTGGAATGTAATTATATCGCTTGGTGGTGTTGCATTTGGGCTGAGTCAACTCATACTTGTTTGGGTGGTTATCAAGTGTGTTCGCGGCGGCGAGAAAGCAGGAGATCAGGTTTGGGAAGGCGCACACGGTTTGGAATGGACTCTGCCTTCGCCCCCACCATTTCATACTTTTACAACGCCACCTGAAGTAACCGATGCGACGGCGCACTCATAAATTAAGAAATGAGAAACACGCTTACCATGAGTGATAATAAACAGAGCTCTGCAGATAAGGAGTTAGCAAAGAAAAATCTAAGGTTGGCCCTTATTTTGGGAATAATTGCCACAGGTTTTTATGTGGGTGTTATTTTGTTTTATTTTTAGATATGGAAAATAACGCAACTAAAACAGCAAAAAAACTTGGCTTAGTGGCCATTGCTATGTTTGGTTTCGGTTATTTGATGGTGCCTATATATAATGTTTTTTGCGAATACACTGGCATCAACGGGAAGACAGGCCAGATTGCACAGTCACAAGTTAGTGTCGATGATGTTGACCCAAATAGATTGGTAACAGTTGAATTTGATACCAATGTTAATCCTGCTTTGCCTTGGAAGTTTAGGGCGGTCCAATTTAAACAAGAAGTACGGCCCGGCGAAATTGCTGAGGCGTTATTTATCGTGGAAAATGAGTCTGACAAGTCTGTTGTTGGTCAGGCAATACCGAGCGTTGCCCCGGAACAAGCATCCTTATTTTTTAATAAAACGGAATGTTTTTGTTTTATAAATCAGGTGTTAGCGCCGGGGGAGAAGAAAGAAATGATTGTACGTTTTGTTGTTGATTCAGATTTACCAGAAAAGATTTCAACAATGACATTATCGTATACTTTTTTTAAAGCCTTAAGCGAGAATGATGTTGTTAGTAATGTGAAACATGAAACGACAAAAAAAAATAATGGTTAAAAATAATTAATTAAAACGAGGAATAGTTATGTCTGACTCACATGGTGCGTATTTTATCCCAGAACCAAGTCGTTGGCCGATTGTGGGAACCCTGGCGTTGTTCTTGATGTTTGTCGGCGGCGGCATGGTGTTAAATGGGTATATTGGTAATGGCCAATATATATTGGGCCTCGGGTTTTTAGCGCTTGTCTATTTATTTTATGGCTGGTTTAAAGATGTGATAGATGAAAGTATCTCCGGTAAGTACAACGAACAGGTTGATATCAGTTTTCGTTGGGGGATGGCCTGGTTTATTTTCTCAGAAGTTATGTTTTTCGCAGCTTTTTTTGGCGCTTTATTTTATACACGGGTTCTTGCGGTGCCTTGGCTGGGAGGAGATAGCGTAACCAATATTTTCCTTTGGCCAGATTTCCAAGCTGTATGGCCCTTGTTAACAACACCTGATATGAGTGTTACAGGGTTAGAGTCTAAGTACATGGCAATTAAAGAAGTGATTCCTGCTTGGGGGATTCCCGCGTGGAACACAGCAATTCTCTTATCTAGCGGCGCAACCGTTACGTTTGCCCATTGGGCATTAAAGAAAGGAAATCGCTCCGCTTTATGTTGGTGGTTAGCAGCGACAGTGTTGCTGGGTTTTATCTTTGTTTATTTGCAAGCATCTGAATATGGCCACGCTTACCACGAACTAGATTTAACACTTAAATCAGGCGTCTATGGGTCAACTTTTTTTATGTTAACCGGGTTTCATGGTTTTCATGTCACCATGGGGGCAACAATGTTGTTGGTCATTTTGATTAGATCAATGAAGGGACACTTTTCGGCACACAATCATTTTGCTTTTGAAGCAGTCGCGTGGTACTGGCATTTTGTTGATGTGGTCTGGCTAGGGTTATTTATATTTGTTTATTGGATATAAATTAAACAAAAATTAATTTAAAGGCGTTGCATTGGCAGCGCCTTTATAGTTTTTGCGTTATTTAAAAACCAGCCCCGTGGGGTGTTACCCATCCAAACTTATAACCAAGTAACAAGGAAATAAATAACATAATAGAAAGTATAATTCTGAAAGTCAGCGAAGTAACCAATCTTTTTGAGTTTGAGTTATCGTTGGCCAGAAAAAAAAGTCCCGAAAAAAGTGAAACGCCTATTAGAATAAGCAAAATAAAGATATAAATTTTAAAATAAAAAATGGCGCTCATTTTCGATGTTCCTTTGATTTAGATTAACATTATAACAGTATATGTTTCAAAGAATTTTAACTATTCTTAATTAATGAAAGCAAAAATCGGAAATTGGGTTTTTTGTCCAAGACTGATCACAAGTCTCTTAACATTATTATTTTTTATCTTGTTTGTTTCTTTAGGTTTTTGGCAGATTGATCGCGCCGAACAAAAAAGATCTCAACATTCGTTTTTTGAAAAACGACAGAACAAAGAGGCAGTTAATCTCGATCATAATGTGATTAAAACCGCGGGTATCGTCGATCTTATATGGCGTAAGGTTAATGCTACGGGCAATTTCTTGGAACAGCATCAAATTTTATTAGATAATCAGGTTCATGCGGGACGGGCAGGATACTATGTTTACACACCTTTTAGGCTTGAAGATAGCGAAGATATTATTCTGGTAAACCGAGGCTGGGTCTCAACAAATAATGATCGAAATTTAAGCCCAAGATTAATTATGACGAAAGGCATGATTAGTATTAATGGCGTTATAAAAGAGGAGCCACGAACAGGACTTTTATTAACTAAAGAACATGTTGAAAAATTGAGCGAAACTATTACAAGGGTACAAAGACTAACTATTGCTGAAGTATCTGATATAACAAGAATTAAATTATTACCTTTTATAATGAGATTATCTCCAGAGTCAAAGCATGGCTATACTAAAAAGCGGCAGTCACATAATTCTGGCGAGAATGTTCATATGGGTTATGCCTACCAATGGTTTGCTTTTGCCATCATGCTACTTGCTATTTATTTAATAATAAATATTGAGAAAAGAAACGGAACGGCATAAATGGACGGCGAAAATCCCAATAAGAAAAACAAAATAATAATTATTGTTATTGTATTAGTTTTTATTGCTCCTTCAATTCTATCTTGGTATGTATTTAATCATAGTAATTTTTTGGAATCCCGAGGGACATCAAACTATGGCCAAATTATAATCCCTCCTGTTCAGTTAGAGGATTTATCATTAATTGATCCGTTAAACACAGAACGGAACGACACGTTGCATGGGAAATGGAGCATGATATATGTTGCAGAGTCATGCGAAGAAATCTGCATGGAAAATGTTTATCGAATGCGACAAATCCATATGGGCATTGGCAAACATTCGCTACGGGTACAAAAAGTTCTATTTTTAACCAACCAGCATTCTAGTGAATTATCTGAATTATTTATTAACTATGCAGGGCAACAAATAATTAGTTCTGATTCAGTCGATTTAGATGCACTATTGGATAAGTTCCGTTCAGAAAAAGTTATTTACCCAACAAAAGCTGGCCATATATATATTTCAGACCCACTAGGTAATCTTATGATGAGCTATCCCTCTGATATAAACCCAAAAGGTATTTTGAAGGACCTAAAAAAATTATTAAGAGCATCTCGTATCGGTTAATTAAAAGATTATAAAGTCTAAAAAATGAAAATAAATTTAAATCGTATATTTCTTAATCTTTTACGTCTCGGGTGTTTGTTGGCTCTTGTAGTAATTATTTTGGGGGCGTATGTAAGATTGTCAGACGCAGGTTTAGGATGTCCTGATTGGCCAGGATGTTATGGTAAATTAATTGTCCCTGAGGGCAGTAATAGCCAAGTTGAGGAGATGAATTTGGCTTATCCTGAAAGGCTATTTGAAAAAGATAAAGCATGGAAGGAGATGTCGCATCGTTACCTTGCCAGTGTGTTAGGTTTTTTAATTTTAATGTTGGCTGCCCTTACATGGTTTAAGCCACAATTCTTAAGTGTACGTTTATTTTCAAGTATTTTACTAGTGTTTGTTATGTTCCAAGGATTGCTGGGGATGTGGACGGTTACATTATTATTAAAGCCCGTTGTTGTTGTGTTACATCTTCTCGGTGGGCTAACAATTTTGAGTTTACTTTATTGGAAAATGTTAAGGCAACAATCCTGCAACGGTTTTTTTGTAAGTGAAAGCAGCGCAGAATTACTTCCGATTGTTGTAACTGCTTTATTTATATTATTTTGCCAGATTTCACTAGGCGGGTGGACGAGTTCTAATTACGCTGCGCTTGCCTGCCCAGATTTTCCAACATGTCAGAATATGTGGTGGCCAGAAATGAATTTTGGGGAGGGGTTTACTCTTTGGCATGGCTTAGGTATCGATTATGAAGGCGGAACTTTAAATGGTGAAGCAAGGACAGCGATTCATATGACGCATCGCGTTGGCGCCATTATTACTGGGGTTATTATCTCTTATGTCAGTTTTCGGGCGATTTTAACTGGCGCCAAATATTTGAGATTGACAGGAATTGTTGTATTAATATTGTTGATTACGCAACTATCACTAGGGGTTGCCAATATTAAGTTTAATTTACCACTATCTATTGCTGTCGCTCACAATGGAGTAGCTGCCTTATTATTGTTATCCTTAGTAACTTTATTACATCATTGTATAAGCGATAAAAACAATATTCTCTAACATAACTATGAAAACTATATGAGCAATCGAACAACAATAGATACAGCAGATGTAATTTGGCAGGATTATCTAACGCTTTGTAAACCAAAAGTAGTTTCTTTAATTGTTTTTACAGCTGTTGTCGGGATGTTTTTAGCAACACCAAACATGGTTCCTTGGGATGTATTAATTTATGGAACGATCGGAATTGGTTTAGCCGCATCTTCTGCTGCAACTATAAATCACGTAATTGATTATCGTATTGATTCAATTATGGCTAGAACTATGCGACGACCTTTGCCAGAAGGAAAGATAAGCGTTGTCAATGCCATTATATTTGCCTGGTTCCTCGGGACAATTTCCATGGGAATTTTGGCTTTTTTAGTTAACACACTTACTGCTGGGCTAACCGCACTTTCATTAATTGGCTACGGCTTCATTTATTCAATGTTTTTAAAACGTGCGACGCCACAAAATATCGTAATAGGAGGTGCCGCAGGCGCTGCACCGCCCGTCTTAGGCTGGACAGCTGTTACCGGGACATTAGATCCTAATTCTTTATTATTGTTTTTAATTATTTTTGTTTGGACACCTCCACATTTTTGGGCATTGGCAATTTATCGTCGCGATGATTATGCGGCTGCAGACATCCCAATGTTGCCTGTAACACACGGCGTTGAATTCACACGATTACAAATATTGCTGTATACAATTTTGTTATTTGTTGTGACATTACTGCCATATTTAGTTGGTATGTCTGGCTTTTTTTATTTGGTGGGAGCGGTATTACTTGGGGCAGGATTCTTATACTATGCAATTTTAATGCGTTTTAACCACGATGATCAATTGGCAATGCGCACATTTTCTTATTCGATTATTTACTTAATGCTTCTCTTTGCATTTTTATTAATCGATCATTACATACCAATTATTGTTAACAATCTATAGTCTAATTATATAAAGCAAAGAGTAAAAATGATTATTATTCTTTGATTGATGCTTTAAGTTTTTTAATCGCGCTATTTTCGATTTGTCTAACCCTTTCCGCAGATATATTATGGATAGCGGCAAGCTCGTGTAGCGTTGCTTTTTTTTCAACTAACCAACGACTCGAAATTATATCTTTACTTCGATCGTCTAATAGAGCAATTGCATTTTGTAAAGTTTCTTGTTCATGATCTATGTTTTGTTTGCTTTCCAATAATTCTTCTGGCCCAGCTTCATTATTTTCTAAATAACTAGCAGGGGTGTTATAGGATTCTTCATTATCATCAAGATGCGTATCGAATGTCGCATCATAATTACTCATGCGTTTTTCCATCTCAATAACATCACTTGGTTTTACGCCAAGATCCTTCGCCACTTCATTTACTTCTTGTTGGTTTAGCCAACCCAATCTTTTTTTTGAAGAGCGAAGATTAAAGAATAATTTACGTTGAGCTTTTGTCGTAGCGATTTTAACGACACGCCAATTTTTTAGAATGAATTCATGAATTTCCGCGCGTACCCAATGGACCGCAAAGGAGACAAGACGAACACCAAAATCAGGATTAAAACGTTTAACAGCTTTCATTAACCCTATACTACCTTCTTGGATAAGATCCGCCTGCTGAAGACCATAGCCACTATAGCCGCGTGCTATTTTTACAACAAAACGAAGATGAGACATTACTAGTTGACGAGCGGCCTCTATATCATCATTTTCTTGCAAAAGCCTTGCTAAACGTTGTTCTTCATCAAAAGACAAAATAGGCACTTGATTGACAGAGCGGACGTAACTGTCAATTGAGCCTGCCGGCAATGCGAATTGTAGATTTGCTAGTTGATTCATATATTTAATTTCCATTAGCTATAATTTGCGCTAACAATTGACATTTTAGCACTCTAATTGTTTGAGTGCTAATAATACCAAAGGTTCAATTGAATATATTATATAAAGTGTTGATTTGTTTAACTTTAATTTGGTTCAATAGAGCAGAGATGACGCTTTACTGCAATCCAGGAACCGAGTAAACCAAGTAATATAGCAAAACCAAATAAACAAAGTGTATTTATGAGCCCGAGCCCTGTTAATTGAAAATTACTGGCGTATAGAATTGATAGGTTATTTACGGGCCCACTCAACATTTGCATTGATACACTAACTAGTATCCAGGCAATTGAGCCGCCAAAAATACCGTACCATAAACCACTATATAAAAACGGGCGCTGAATAAAGCTGTCAGTTCCCCCAAATAATTTTGTTATTTCAATTTCATTGCGAGAACTGTAAATGGATAAGCGTATGGTGTTGCCAACAATGAGTAACACCGCGACTGCTAATAGTGTCGATAATATAAAAATGACAAGTTTGACAATATCTATAATCTTCGCCAAACGATTAATCCATTTGCCATCGTATTGTATATTATCAACCTCAGGCATTGCCCTCAATTCCTCAACTAAACGTTTAGTTTTAGATTCGTCAAAATATTTATATGTTGGTTTTACTAATACGACATTTGGGAAGGGGTTTTCATCGGTCACGCTAAGCACATCAGTAAAGCCGGATAGTTTTTTATATTCAGCTAATGCCTTATCTTTTTTTATTAAAATTATATCAGCGATATCATTACGCTTAGATATTTGTTTTGCAAAATCTGTTGCTTGTTGTTCATCAATTGTTGTCTCTAAGAATATATTTATTTCAACAGCATTATCCCAGCCAGAAGAAACAATTTGAGCATTACTAAGAAAAACATAAAAACCTGCTGGGAATGCCAGGGAAATACCGATTACAATTGTAGTTAAAATATTGTTAACGGGGTTTTTTGCATACTGGCCTAGACTAAAAAAGAATGCCTGCGCATGCTGGGTTAACCAAGTTTTTATAAATTGATTCAATTGATTATTTAAAGTTTTTATTTTTAATGGTTAATATAATTTTTATTATTATCGCCCACATCTAGAATACGCCCGCCATCCAAAATAATAATTCTTTTATTCATATGTTTGATCATATCAAGCTCATGACTTGCAATTAGTACAGTTACCCCAACTTGATTAAACTGTTCAAACAGTTTCATCATGTCCCATGAAAGCGCAGGGTCAAGATTTCCAGTTGGCTCATCAGCAAGAAGAACTGCGGGTCGATGCACTACTGCCCGAGCGACACCAACACGTTGTTGTTCTCCTCCGGATAACTCCACAGGACAATTGTTAATTTTTGATAATAAGCCAACCTTATCGAGCGCCGCGTGCACTCTTCTTTTTACTTCTTGGTGATTGCCGCCAGAAATAACCAGGGGCAATGCCACATTATCAAAAATAGTTCTATCATTAAGTAATCTGTGGTTTTGAAAAATAAAACCGATATTTCTTCGAAATATTGGTATACGATTATTTTTAATTCTTTCTAGGCTCTGCCCTTTTACTATTATTTGGCCACGCGTATGGCGGTCAATTAAATTTATTAGTTTTAGTAAAGTACTTTTACCCGCGCCAGAACGACCACTAACATAAACCATTTCTCCCTTATTGATATTTAAATTAATATTTTGCAGTGCTTTATTACCGCTTGGATAAGTCATAAATACATTAGTGAATTGAATCATGAATTATTTTCCAATAAAGCATCAATAAACTCGGTGGCTTTGAACTTTTGTAAATCATCAATTTTTTCGCCTATTCCTATAAACTTGATTGGAATATTTAATTCATCTGCGAGTCTAAAAACAATACCGCCTTTTGCGGTACCATCTAGTTTAGTTAAAATAATGCCATCTACACCAATACTTTCCTTAAATTGCTTCGTTTGAGTCACTGCATTTTGTCCTGTACCAGCATCTAGTACTAATAGTATTTCTTTTTTTATTGTTATGTCGAACTTATCACTAATTCTGTTAATTTTTTTTATTTCATCCATAAGGTTTTTTTTATTATGTAAACGCCCAGCTGTATCAACAATTAATACGTCAATATTGTTAGCACGGGCAGATTGAAGCGCATCATAGATAACCGCCCCAGGGTCAGAGCCGTTAATTTGCGATATAACTTTTACGTTATTACGTTCACCCCATATATTTAATTGCTCGGTTGCTGCTGCACGAAATGTATCTGCGGCAGCCAAAAGAACACTTTTATTTTCCGATTTTATATATTTAGTAAGTTTGCCAACTGTTGTTGTTTTTCCAACGCCATTAACACCAACAACTAGGACTAAATATGGTTTACTTATATTTTTTGGTATTGTGAAATTTTGTTCTACGGATTTAAGTAAGGGCAATAAAGCTTGTTTTATTTGTTCGTTAAAACAGAGAACATCAGATTTTTTTTTAATAGTAGCTGTTAATAGGCGAATGATCAGATCAGTTGTTTTGATTCCAACGTCAGCAAGTAAAAATCTATCCTCAAGCTCATTAATAATGGTATCATCGATAGGTGTTTTCTTACTAAATAGCATGCCAAAGAGGCTAGCTCTCGTTTGTTTAAGCTGAACTGAAAGCGACGACGTCTCAGTCTTATTCTCTGATTTTAGTTTTTTGCTATTTTTTTTAAAATCAAACACAGAAATAGTTTTTTATCATGACGCAATGAATTTTAAAAGTACCTTATTATTAAGCAATATTGAACTTAATAATATTGAAATATTCTAAAAATACGCCCGATGTTACAAAATTTAATACTAAATTAAACAAAAAGTAATGAAACATTATTGGTTAAAAATGGAAGCTATATTTTTAGTCCTGGTTTTGATAATTCCAGGCAATACATTGGCGCGTGTGTATGAATATGAGCTTGATAACGGCCTTAAGCTTTTAGTTAAGGAAGACCATCGTGCGCCTGTTGTTGTTACACAGGTATGGTATAAGGTTGGTGGTAGTTATGAGTATGACGGTGTAACTGGAATATCACATGCCTTAGAGCACATGATGTTTAAAGGAACAGAGAAATTCCCCCCTGGCGAATTTTCACGAATAATCTCAGAAAATGGCGGTCGTGATAATGCTTTTACCGGCCCAGACTACACTAGTTATTTTCAAACACTCGAAAAAACACGATTGCCAATTAGTTTCGAATTAGAGGCAGATAGAATGCGGCATTTAAAATTATCTAATGAGGAATTTATAAAAGAGATTGAAGTAGTAAAGGAGGAGCGGCGCTGGCGTACTGAAGATAACCCGCAATCTTTTTTATATGAGACGGCAAAAGCAACGGCCTTTCAAACTAGCCCATACCGTTTCCCTGTAGTTGGTTGGATGCAGGATTTAAGTAGTATGACAATTAATGATTTGAGTTCTTGGTATAAGAAATGGTATGCACCAAACAATGCAACTGTCGTTGTTGTTGGCGATGTAGATCCAAATTATGTTTACGCGTTAGCCTATGAATATTTTTCTCCACTGCCAGCCGGAGAGCCAATAAAAATAAACGAACATAAAGAGGTTCCTCAGCAAGGCACAAAACGTATTACTGTAAAACGCCCAGCTGAACTTCCGAGCATAATGATGGCGTATAAAACTCCTGTTATAAAACCACAAGATAAACATCAAACTGAATATGATTGGGAACCCTACGCTCTAGAGGTATTGGCCGGAATATTAGATGGCGGTAACAGCGCAAGAATTGCGAGTCGTTTAGTTAGGGGAAACGAAGTTGCAGCTGGCGCAAGCGCAAGCTATCAAATAGCTTCGCGCTTAGATAATTTGTTTACCTTGTCGGGGATACCTGCAGAAGGCAAGTCAATACAAGAACTTGAGGTTGCGTTTAGAAATGAGATATTAGATTTACAAACACATTTAGTCAGCAATGAAGAATTACAGCGCGTCAAAGCACAAGTAATATCTGCAGATGTTTACGAAAAGGACTCAGTATTTTATCAAGCAATGATAATTGGCATATTAGAAACAGTCGGTTTATCTTGGGACTTAGCTGACGCATATGTCGATAGAATTAAATCGGTGACTAATGAGCAAGTCTTAGCAGTTGCAAAAAAGTATTTGATTGATGATAGATTGACAGTTGCTGATTTGTATCCACTTTCAACTAAAGATAAATCTAGTAAAATAAGATCGACAATTAAAGGAAACACTCGTGCGCATTAGTACTATTTTCTTTTTTATTATTTTTTATGTAAACACCGCACTAGCGTCGCCAAATATAGAATATTGGACAACGGGCGCAGGCGCTGAGGTTTACTATGTGCATGCTCCAGAACTGCCCATGGTAGATATACAAATTGTTTTTGATGCAGGCAGTAGCCGCGATGAAGATACATTGGGGATTGCGATGCTAACAAATAGTTTGTTAGCAGATGGCGCAGGCGGCGATGATGCCGATAAGATAAGCAATGATTTTGAATCGCTAGGCGCAATTTACGCGACAGATATTAGTTATGATTCGGCTTCTTTACAGTTACGCTCACTTACTGAAAGTGGATTGCTGAAAAGCGCAATTATAAATCTTAAGAAAGTTTTATCTTCTCCAGATTTTCCTACAGATGCTTTAGAGCGAAGACGCTCACAAATGCTAATTGGAATAAAAGCAAAACAACAGTCACCAGCCGCGATAGCAAAAGATGCGTTTATGAAGGCGACATATCAATCTCACCCCTACGCGAAACCAAGCGAGGGTACTGAGACAAGCGTAAAAGCAATTAAGAGAAAAGATATTGTTTCGTTTCATAAGAAACACTACACCGCAAAAAATTCCATGATTGCGATTGTTGGCGCGGTTAGTCATGAGTTAGCGAAACAAATATCAGAGGATATCTCAGCTGCATTTCAAGACGGAGAAAAAGCAAGTTCGATAAGAGCTGTGGAGAAATTAGAGGAACCACAAAGTATTTTTATCGAATATCCGTCAGCACAAACACATATACTCGTTGGCCAACCTGGTGTGAAGCGAGGTGATTCCGATTATTTTCCGTTATATGTTGGCAATCATATTCTTGGAGGAGGAGGTATGGTGTCAAGATTATTTGAAGAAATTAGAGAAAAGCGAGGGTTGTCATATAGTGCATATAGTTATTTTTCGCCAATGCTTTTTAAAGGACCTTTCACTGCAGGACTGCAAACAAAAACAGACCAAGCCGAT